>ENA-OWLI01000086-OWLI01000086.1-metagenome-genome-assembly--contig:-NODE-86-length-17325-cov-11.616908_pt1 | contig 17325 bp, 22 predicted proteins | sample MGYA00245346_ERZ651096 | MGnify/ENA primary metagenome ERZ651096 (study PRJEB26857, sample SAMEA4031766) | metagenome | biome: human; feature: oral; material: saliva | place: Philippines | collected 2014...
ACAACTTGTAATTCCATCTCTATCTCCTAGACTTATGCTTTAACTGCCGGCTTAACGATAACATCGCCATTGATAGCACCAGGTACAGAACCTTTTACTAATAGCAATTTACGCTCAGCATCTACACGAACAACTTCAAGTGATTGAACGGTTACACGCTCAGCACCTAAATGTCCTGCCATTTTTTTACCTTTAAACACACGACCTGGAGTTTGGTTTTGACCAATAGAACCAAGTACACGATGTGATAAAGAGTTACCGTGTGTAGCATCTTGAGTACGGAAGTTCCAACGTTTAACACCACCTTGGAAACCTTTACCTTTAGAAGTACCAGTAACATCTACTTTTTTAACATCTGCAAAGATGTCAACATTGATTTCTTGACCTAAAGTGAATTCTTCACCTTCAGTACGAAATTCCCATAAACCGCGACCAGCTTCAACACCTGCTTTCACGAAATGACCTGCTTCAGGTTTAGTTACACGATTCGCTTTTTTAGAACCAGTAGTAACTTGAACTGCAGTATAGCCATCGTTTTCAAGAGTTTTAACTTGAGTTACGCGGTTGGCTTCGATTTCGATAACGGTAACTGGTACAGAAACACCGTCTTCATTGAAGATACGGGTCATACCAACTTTACGACCGACTAAACCAATCATTGTAATAACCTCTTAATTAACCTAGGCTGATCTGCACGTCCACGCCGGCAGCCAAATCTAAACGCATTAATGCATCAACAGTTTTTTCTGTTGGCTCTACGATATCTACTAAACGTTTGTGTGTACGAATTTCGTATTGATCACGCGCGTCTTTGTTCACGTGTGGAGAAATCAACACGGTGAAACGCTCTTTACGAGTTGGTAAAGGGATTGGACCACGAACTTGTGCACCAGTACGTTTAGCTGTTTCTACGATCTCCGCAGTAGATTGATCGATCAAACGGTGATCGAAAGCTTTTAAGCGGATACGGATTCTTTGGTTCTGCATTAGACCAGAGCTCCAATAAAATTTAGCTAATAAAAAACTAACACCAATCACAATTCTAACTTCAAAATAGAAAAGGAGGTGTAAGTTACCTGTTATATAGTCTCCAAATCGGAAACATTGTTAGTATTACATATCGTAATACTCGTTTAATAAATGATTACATTAAACGGCTTTCAATATCTGAAAGCCCGTGGATATTACACAAAAACACCTAATTATGCAAGCTTTTTGTTCAATTAATTTCCACATACAAAAAAGTGCGGTCATTTTCCCGAATGTTTTTCAGCTGAAAACACGACAAAAAATGACCGCACTTTAATATAAATGAAATCTATAGTTTGTTATCTAACATTGCTATATGTCTTGTTGCGGCAATCCAAGCTCCAACATAGCCCATAATCAAGCAGCTGACTAATAAGAAGATTAGCTCACCAACACCTAATCCATTGAGCTCAAATGTGACCGCAAAGATATCCGTCACATACTTCACCGCTGAAGTAAAGTACCCGACAATAAGGCTGCTAAACAGTGCTGCAACCAATCCGCCCAACACCGCATAAATCATGCCTGTATAAAGATAAGGACGAAGAATGAATTGATCTGTCGCACCTAATAGTTTCATCACATCAATGCTTGCTCGGCTACTATAGACATCCGAGCGAATACTATTTCCGATAACAAGGAATACCGCAATAGTCATCAAAACCGTGCAGAAAATTGCCACATGTGCAAATAACCACGAAAGTGCGGTCAATTTTTCCATCCAATCGTTATCTAAACGAACTTCTTGCACCCCTTTAATTTTATTTAAGTTGGTACGTAATTCTGCTCGTTTTTCAGATGCATTAAAGTCTTTAGACGGCTTCACCATCACCACTGCCGGTAATGGGTTGTCATCTAAAATCTCTAATTCTTCACCAAAACCAGACCAACTTTTAAATTCTTTCAAACTGTCTTGGCGAGAAACATAATTTAACGATTCCACACCTTCTTGTTGACGGATTTTTTCTACCACCAAGTTGGCATCTTCTTCACTTAAATTTTTGTGCAAATAGATCGTGAGTTCACTTTCAGGATAAAATTGAGTTGTTGCTAAGTGTAAATTTTTCCATAACAAATAACTCACCGTTGGAATCGTGAGAGACACGGCAATCACAAGAATTGTTAGCAATGTACCAAATTTACGTTTTACTAAATCGTTCAAAACAGAACGCAAAGTATAAGCAGTTTGCACGCCAAAAGAAGCATCAATACGTCTTGTCATTTTTTATCCTTAATAGCGTAAGTAGCCTTGTTCAAGCACAAGACATGGTTTTGGTTTTTGTTGAATTAAATTGATATCGTGTGTCGCAATTAACACCGTCATGCCTAAACGATTAAATTCTTCAAACAGATTAAAAATCCCTAAAGAAAGTTCACCATCTAAGTTGCCTGTTGGCTCATCGGCTAATAAAAGTTGCGGTTTATGCACAATGGCGCGCGCAATATCCACGCGTTGTTGTTCCCCACCTGAGATTTGTGGCGGCATATAATTCGCTTTACTGCGTAAGCCCACTCGATCTAGCGCAACCAATGCGCGTGTATGTGCTTCTTTCGGATTCATTCCCGCAATAATCAATGGCAGCGCCACATTTTCTGCCACACTACGATCCGTTAATAAACGATAGTCTTGGTGAACCATACCGATTTGGCGACGTAAAAATGGGATTTCATATTTGGACAAACGCGTAATATCGTGGCCATTAAACCAAATATTACCGGCATTCGCCTTTTCCATTCCCATGATTAATTTAAGCAAGGTACTTTTACCTGCGCCTGAATGCCCAACAAGATAAGTCATGCTTCCGACAGGAAGATGAAAATTCAAGCCTTGTAAAGCCGGCTGAGTCGCACCGTGATAAGCTTTAGAGACATTTGAAAATCGAATCACTTTATTATTCCTTTTTATTCTTCATTTTCGTGAACAAACAATGCTTCAATAAATTCTTCTGCATTAAATTCGCGTAAATCTTCAATCTTTTCACCCACACCAATATAACGAATTGGTAAATTAAATTGATCCGCAATGGCGAAAATTACCCCACCTTTTGCTGTTCCGTCTAATTTGGTTAATGTAATACCTGTTAACCCAACCGCTTCATTAAAGAGTTTGGCTTGGCTAATTGCATTCTGCCCTGTACCCGCATCTAAGGTCAGCATAATTTCGTGCGGTGCGGTTTCATCATATTTTCTCATGACGCGAACAATTTTCTTCAATTCATCCATGAGATTATTTTTATTTTGTAAACGACCTGCCGTATCCGCAATTAAAATATCAATGTTACGCGCTGCGGCAGATTGCATCGCATCAAAAATCACCGACGCAGAATCTGAACCCGTACTTTGTGCCACCACCGGAATATTGTTACGCTCACCCCACACTTGAAGTTGTTCGACAGCTGCCGCACGGAAAGTATCCCCTGCTGCTAACATGACTGATTTACCTTCATTTTGGAATTTACGAGCTAACTTACCAATTGTGGTTGTTTTACCTACACCGTTTACGCCAACCATTAAAATAACATAGGGTTTTTTAGTGGTATCAATAACTAGTGGTTGCGCGACAGGTTTTAAGATCTCCGCCATTTCAACTTTAAGTTGTTGATAAAGCAATTCTGCATCTTGTAATTGTTTACGACTTGCGTGCGCTGTTAAATTCTTAATGATTTTATTCGTTGTTGGCACGCCAATATCGGCAATCAAAAGCTGCTCTTCTAACTCATCAAACAAATCATCGTCAATCTTTTTACCTAAAAAGAACGCTCGGAAACCTGCACCAATATTTTGCTTAGTTTTGAGTAAGCCTTTAACTAAACGACTGAAAAAGCCACCTTCACTTGGTTTTTCTTGCGTTTCGGTATTGATATCTGAACGGAATTCATCTTTAACATCGTCAACAATTTCAGATTCAATTTCCGCTTCAACCACAGGAAGATCTTCAATGACATTATCTTGTTCAATAATGCTTTCTGTTGGCTCTTCCGTAGGGAGTGCGGTAGCAATTTCTTCTGTTTTTACCGTTTCTTCGTCAATTGTTTCAATCACCGGTGTATCTAAAACAGGCTCAATATTGACCGCACTTTCAGGTGAAATCACTTCTTCTACGATAGGTTCAATATGCTCAACAACTGAATTCTCAGCTTTATCCTCTTGCAGCTGTTCAGCTAATTCCTGTAATTCTTCCTGTTCAACTTGTTCTAATTGAACGTTCTTATCAGTATGAACGATCTCTTCCGTAGGCGAAACGTCGGCAGATTCGATAGATGGCTCTTCAATAATTGGCTCAATTTTTTGTTCTTCTTGCTTTTTATTGCGACCAAAAAGAGAGGCCCAAAACCCACCTTTTTTCTTTTCTTCTGACATAAATTCTTCTCTTAAACACAAATCTGTAAAAAATACTGCCTATTCTAGCAAAAAATCGTCTAAACTAAGCACAATTTTCACTAAAAATCTGTTTCTTTATGAAAAAAATGCAAGTTCAAAATGCTAAAGGCGAAGTTCGAATCATCGCGGGTCTTTGGCGTGGGCGAAAATTACCGGTTTTAAATGCAGAAGGTTTGCGTCCAACAGGCGATCGCGTAAAAGAAACTTTATTCAACTGGTTGATGCCTTACATTGTGGATAGCCATTGTCTTGATTGCTTTGCGGGCAGTGGCTCACTTGGATTTGAAGCTCTTTCTCGCCAAGCGAAACAGGTGACGTTTTTAGAGTTAGATAAAAATGTGGCAAATCAATTAAAAAAAAATTTGCAAACACTCAAAACAACGAGTGAACAAGCTCAAGTGATCAATCAAAATAGTTTGGAATTTTTAAAACAAGCGCAAAATCAACCGCACTTTGATGTGGTATTTTTAGATCCGCCTTTCCATTTTGGTTTAGCTGAACAAGCAATAGCTCTCTTAGAGGAAAAGAATTGGCTGTTACCTCATGCATTGATTTATGTGGAAACAGAAAAAGACAAACCGCTTAGCGTGCCTGACAATTGGCAATTACTAAAAGAAAAAACTACAGGTATGGTGAGCTACCGCCTGTATCAAAAAGATTAGGAAATTATTATGTTAGATATTGTGTTATACGAACCTGAAATTCCACAAAATACGGGAAATATTATTCGTCTTTGTGCGAACACTGGCTTTCGCCTTCATTTAATCGAGCCGCTTGGCTTTACATGGGATGATAAAAAATTACGTCGCTCAGGTTTGGATTATCATGAATTTGCTGAAATCAAAAAGCATAAAACTTTTGAAGCCTTTTTAGAAAGTGAAAAACCGAAACGTCTTTTTGCACTCACCACTAAAGGCGGCCCCGCACATAGCGAAGTGCAATTTGAATTAGGGGATTATTTGATGTTTGGCCCTGAAACACGGGGTATTCCCATGTCTATTTTAGATAGTATGCCAATGGAGCAAAAAATCCGGATTCCTATGACAGCAAATAGCCGTAGCATGAACTTATCCAACTCTGTAGCCGTGACGATTTACGAGGCGTGGCGACAACTTGGTTATGAAGGCGCAGTGAATTTAAATCGATAAAAAATCTGTAAAATAGCCACTTATTTTCTAAACAAAAATAAGCGGCTTTCTTTTTGCATTTAAATTGTGATCTTGGTCACATATTTGTAATTTTAATATTCCCTTTTTTTAAAAACAGCAGTATAAATAAATTACATTTAGAGAGGGATCTCGATGTACTCCACTTGATCTATCAAGATCTTGTCTTTCTTGACTCTTCAAGCAAACCTTCCCCGTAGTCCTAAATAAAGAATTGGCAGTCGAATGATTTGCCGTCCGTTTTTATCCCTAAAATTTAACAATTTAATATGCAGCAAAATTAGCTTTATCTCGTATCAATAAGGATGTTGGCATGAATGGAGTTAATTTTGAATTGGTCGAAACAGCAGTGGCTAAGCATGGATGCCTACAAAAAAAGTGCGGTCAATTTTGACCGCACTTCCCATTTCTATCATTTGCAAATCACTAACTTTGTGTTGCTATTTTCTAAATAATCCGCAATTTGTTTTGGCACATCATCCGTGAAAAGATAATCCGCGTCTTTGAGCTCCCCTAATCGCACAATCGCTTGTCGAGAGAATTTCGAATGGTCGGTCGCTAATAAAGTTTGGCGCGAGCTTTCTATAATAGCTCGCTTCACTTGGACTTCGTGGTAATCATAGTCCAATAATGAGCCATCAAGGTCGATTGCACTAATACCCAGAATCCCGAAATCTAAACGGAATTGCGAAATAAAATTAACCGTTGCCTCACCGATAATCCCCCCATCCTTACGCAAAGAACCACCCGCCATCGTAATATCAAAGGTTTCATTTTGACGTAATAAATGAGCAGCATTGAGATTATTTGTCACAATGCGTAACCGTTCATGATTTAACAAGGCACTCGCTACCGCTTCAGGCGTGGTACCAATATCAATAAATAAAGAGGCGCCGTTTGGAATACGTTTTGCCACTTCACGAGCAATGGCACTTTTTTGGGAAGGGAAAAATTGTTTACGTTCAATATAATCGGAATTTTCTGCGGTAGAAGACGGTGCCGCGCCACCATGATGACGACGAATTAAATCTTGTTCAGCTAGGATGTTCAGATCGCGTCGAATGGTCTGAGGGCTAACTTCCAGTTCGATAACCAGCTCTTCTGTGCTGGCATACCCCTTTAGCTTCACAAGCTCAATAATTTTCTGATGGCGTAATGATTGTTTCATATAAATGCCTATAAATTTGAATTAGCTAAACTTTTTAATATTAATTTTACTCTGCAGAAATCCCCAAACCAATCCTAAGATAAAGCCTGAAATATGCGCTGCGTTGCCTATATTAATACCAAACAACGGACTAATAAAGCCAAAGAGAAGACCTACCAGTAACATTGTAAAAAAACCTTCCGGTAAGTCAAAGCTATGCGGGTGCAATTTGTCCACCACCAACACATAACCTAACACCGCATACACGACGCCAGATAATCCGAAAAAGGCTGGACCGGTAAAGTAATTCTGTACAGCGCCACTCACTGCGGCAGACACTAAGACCAATAATAAAAAATGGAAAGAACCAAATCGGCGTTCAATCGCGCCACCAAATAACCAGAACCACGAAAGATTAAATAAAATATGGGGTACCGACAAATGAACAATCGCATGGGTGAAATAACGCCATATTTCCTGATCTTCCCAAGAATAAGCAGGATAATGGAATAAATCCATAATTGGCTCTTCAAATCCTATATTCTGTAAGAGATAAATCACCGCGCAAAGTGCGGTCAAAATGAAGGTGATTTTTTTCTTTCTTAATAGACGTTTCACCAATTTTCTCTCTTGAATGGCATCAGTTTCACTACCAAATAAAGACGGCATTTGCTATATTCCTTTTACATTTATTTTTTGTCCATCATATAAGGTTCATTATGAAAAAACAAACTATACCGACAGGATTTAGCGGCTTCGCTTGGGGAATTGCGGCATTTTGTTTACCCATTTTACTGTGGCCTATGGCCTCTCTGCTTTCCACTGCTTTTGCGAAAAACCCAACATTAAGTGACTTTCAGATCGATCTTTTCTCGATTATCTTTTGGGTGTATCCCTTTGTTTTGGTTTTGATTGCGCGTTTACTTTATAAATTGCATCAGCACAAACCTAAACTTGCCGTAAAATTATTGCTACTAAGTGCGGTCATTTTTTACATTGTTTTAGTTTCGGTCTGCTACATTGGCTTTAATGCTTAAGAATATAAAAACAAAATCATAAACAACAAAAAGGGAGCTTTCGCTCCCTTTAACTTATGTTCCTAATAATCAAAAATATAAAAAATTTCCTACCTAGCAATCAATTAGGCAAAGTATTTTTCTAAATCGTCGCTACCGCCGATGTGTTTACCACCGATGAATACTTGTGGCACAGTTGCACGACCAGAAACCGCACGTACACTCACGATAGTTGCATCTTGACCTAATACGATTTCTTCAAAGCTTAAACCTTTATCACGTAAAAGTTGTTTTGCTTTCGCGCAATATGGGCAGCCTGGTTTAGTGAAGATGGCGATTGATTCTTGCACTTGATAATCTGGTGCAATGTATTTCAACATGGTATCGGCATCAGATACTTTAAACGGATCACCTGGCTCATTTGGTTCAATAAACATTTTTTCCACTACGCCATTTTTTACGAGCATAGAATAACGCCAAGAACGTTTACCAAAACCTAAATCATCTTTTCCAACTAACATACCCATACCTTCAGTGAAGGTACCGTTACCATCTGGAATAAATTTTACGTTATGTGCTTCTTCCGCTTCTTTCCACGCATTCATCACGAAAGTATCATTTACTGATACAACTAGAATATCATCTACACCATGTTGTTTGAACACTGGCGCAAGTTCGTTATAACGTGGTAAGTGAGAAGATGAACAAGTTGGCGTGAATGCACCTGGTAATGAGAAAACAACAACAGTTTTGTTATCAAATAATTCAGATGTGGTCACATCAACCCATTGATCGCCTTGACGAGTACGGAATGTAACTTGTGGAACTTTTTTTCCTTCCATATTAGACATAATGTGTCTCCTCTGTAGTTAAATTAATTAGTCCTAAAAACTTGATGGGCATTATAGAAAGTTTTGTGGTATAGTCATAATCAATTAATTCTATCCTTTTAATTGACATATTCTATAAAGTGAGAACCCTATGAATATTCGTGATTTAGAATACTTAGTAGCTCTTTCCGAGTTTAAACATTTCCGTCGTGCGGCGGATTCTTGCAATGTGAGCCAACCCACTTTAAGTGGCCAAATTCGCAAACTAGAAGATGAATTAGGCATTATTTTACTTGAACGTACTAGCCGTAAAGTACTCTTCACGCAATCTGGTATGTTACTTGTCGATCAAGCTCGCACTGTATTACGCGAAGTAAAATTACTCAAAGAAATGGCTAGCAATCAAGGTAAAGAAATGACAGGTCCATTACACATTGGATTAATCCCAACCGTTGGTCCTTACCTACTTCCTTATATTGTACCAACATTGAAAGAATCTTTCCCAGATTTAGAAGTTTTTCTTTACGAAGCCCAAACTCACCAACTATTAGAACAATTAGAGACTGGCCGCCTAGATTGTGCGATTGTGGCTCGCGTACCCGAAACTGAAGCGTTTATCGAAGTGCCTATTTTTGATGAAAAAATGTTACTGGCAGTTTCAGAACAGCATCCATGGGCATCAGAAAGCAAAATTGCCATGAATACCTTAAAAGGGCAAGAAATGCTTATGTTAGATGATGGGCATTGTTTACGTAATCAAGCACTCGATTATTGTTTTACGGCCGGTGCTAAAGAAGACTCTCACTTCCAAGCAACTAGCCTTGAAACGTTGCGTAATATGGTGGCTGCCAATGTGGGTATCACCTTTATGCCTGAACTTGCTGTATTAAATGAAGGCACGCGTGCAGGTGTAAAATATATTCCTTGCCATTCGCCAGAACCGTCTCGTACTATTGCGCTTGTTTATCGTCCAGGATCGCCATTACGTAATCGTTACGAACGCGTTGCAAGTGCGATCAGTGAACAAGTTAAATCGATTTTAGCGAAGAAAAAATAATTTATCATAAGCTGAGGAAAACCAAATGGCTGGTGTTCGAGCAATTCAAAAAGAAAAAACCCGTCGAGCCTTAATTGACGCCGCATTTAATCAGTTAAGTGCAGAAAAAAGCTTTTCTAATTTAAGCTTACGTGAAGTTGCGCGTGAAGCGGGCATTGCACCAACGTCTTTCTATCGCCACTTTAGCGATATGGATGAGCTCGGATTAGAAATGGTTGATGAGGCCGGCTTAACGCTTCGTCAATTAATGCGCCAAGCTCGTAAACGTATTGATGCAGGCGGTAGTGTGATCCGCGTATCCGTAGAAACCTTTTTTGAATTTATCACTCACAGCACCAACGTGTTCCGTTTGCTCTTACGTGAAAGTTCGGGCACATCTCAAGCTTTCCGTACCGCAGCGGCCCGTGAAATCAAACACTTTGTCGATGAATTGGCTGAATATATTGCGAAGAAAAATCACTATTCTCAATATGTCTCTTATGTACAAGCAGAAGGCATGGTAACCATCGTATTCACGGCTGGCTCCAATGCCTTAGACATGACCAAAGCCGAACAAGATTTGCTAAAAGAACGCGTTATCTTACAACTCCGTATGCTCGCTAAAGGTGGGGATTTTGCTGCGCATAAAGAAAAAATGATGCGAAAATAGACCGCACTTTTAGCCTAAAACAAAACACCCGCATCTCTGCGGGTGTTGTTTTATCTAAAATAAGGAATTATTTACCATCCCAAGCTTTAATCGCATCTAAACGCGCTTTCACTTTGCTACTTGAATCGCCTTTGAAATAATCTTTTGCTAAGCCGCCTTCAAAGCCACCGTAGTTCGGGTTAGGTAATACAATGAATGTTTTACCAAATTTCGCTTTATTTTGAGCGACAAAGTCACGACGATCTGCATTTTGTTTACCGTAAATTGAATCACCAAAGTCATCGAGGTTATCACCCACATAAACGACGATTTCATAGCCTTGTTTTTCAATTTCTTCAAAACGTGCAGCTTTTGGTGATTTATCTTTTTTCAAGTAAAACGCTGAATCTTCCACACCGTTGAAGCCCAAACGTTTCATATCATCAATGGTGCCTGCTTTTTCATTACTGTCTTTACGATTAGATACATAGAACACTTTACCGCCGTGGGTATTTACATAGTTATTGAATTCTACTGCACCTGGTACCACACCTGATTGACGAGCATCTACCCAACGAGTCCAATCTTTACCATCAAATGGTTTGTTATTTTGAACTTGCCAGCCAGCATAAGGGCTGTTATCTAACATGGTTTCATCTAAGTCCACCACAACCGCTTTTTTCTTACCTTTTTTCACTTTAGCGCGATCAAATGCCTCTTTTGCCGCATTGTATGCTTGGTAAGAAAGGGCTTGGTATTCGCCTGATTGTTGAATCCAGTTAAGACCTAATACTGCTTGTTGTTGAAGCTGTGCATCCGCTTCTGCACTCTTATCTTGAGTTGCACAACCGGTTAAAATAAATGCTGACATCGCTGCAATAGCGGTAAGTTTTAATGTTGTTTTCATTGATTGTTCCTTCTGTTAAAAAGTCATAATGACGAACAAAAGTATAACAAGCCTATTCGGGCAGTGACTATGGGTTTATCAAACTTTATAACTAATTTGTGAGATAGATCACATTTTTTATTTTGACGTTATTTAACAAGCCGAATCAGATCACTTCAAAAATCATCTTATTTTTAACCGCACTTTTTCATCGCATTTCGCTGTATTTCACGGTAAACTATCCTCAGTTTTCAGAAATAATAGGTAATTTATGCGTCTTTTCATTGGAATTTTAGTGGGTATTCTCGTGCTATTTCAGTACGATCTTTGGTTTGGTAAAAACGGCTATTTTGATTACAAAGATGTCGCGGCTCAAATCAAAGAGAATAAAGCTGAAAATGAAAAGCTCTCACAAAGAAATCAAATGATTTCAGCTGAAATTCAAGGGTTAACAAAAGGTTTTGAATCCATTGAAGAGCGTGCACGCATGAGCCATGATATGGTCAAACCAAACGAAGTGTTCTATCACATCGTCAAAGAGCATAAATAATGAGCCGAGAAATTATTGCCGTCATTCCTGCAGCGGGCGTTGGAAGCCGGATGCAGGCAAATAAACCGAAGCAATATCTGAAAATCCTAGACAAGACGATTTTGGAACATACGCTCTCAGTCATTCTATCCCACCCTGCAATCAATCATGTTGTTCTTGCAGTAGGAAAAAATGATCCCTATCTTTCTGAAATGACCTTACTCCCTCATCAAAACATCACCCTCGTTGAAGGTGGTGAAACACGAGCTGAGTCAGTTCTAAATGGACTAAACGCGCTCAAAAATGACCAAGCTTGGGTATTGGTGCATGATGCAGCCAGACCTTGTTTAACACATCAAGATTTAGATAAATTACTCCAAATCGATGATGAGCAAGGCGCTATTTTGGCCATTCCAGCGGTCGACACGATTAAACGCGCGAATAAACAACAAGATATTATTAAAACGGAAGATCGCGCTGAACTTTGGCTTGCACAAACGCCTCAATTTTTCCGTTGCGATCTATTAAGAAATGCACTTGAACAAGGGCTCTCTCAAGGTGCTAATATTACAGATGAAGCCTCTGCGATGGAACTCGCCGGATTTCAACCGCACTTAATCGCAGGACGAAGTGATAATATTAAAGTCACGCGTCCAGAAGATTTAGCTTTAGCCGAATTTTATTTAACAAGGAAAACGCTATGATACGAATTGGACATGGGTTTGATGTTCATGCCTTTGGTGAAGATCGCCCTTTAATTATTGGTGGCGTTGAAGTGCCATACCATACCGGATTTATTGCCCATTCTGATGGTGATGTCGCCTTACATGCCTTAACGGATGCCTTATTAGGTGCAGTAGCATTAGGGGATATTGGTAAACTTTTCCCTGATACCGATATGCAATATAAAAATGCCGATAGCCGTGTTTTATTACGAGAAGCATTCCGCCAAGTACAAGCAAAAGGCTATAAGGTGGGCAATGTGGATGTAACCATTATTGCACAAGTCCCGAAAATGCGTCCCCATATTGATGCAATGCGCGCTAAGATTTCTGAAGATTTACAGTGCGATATTGAGCAGGTGAACGTTAAAGCAACCACAACAGAAAAACTCGGCTTTACCGGTCGAAGTGAAGGTATAGCTTGCGAGGCTGTTGCATTATTACTTAAAGCTTAAATTTCAGATAAAAGAAAAGGTTGGTAAAAAATACCAACCTTTTTTATTCACATTAAATTCTTATTATTTTTTTAATAAATCGCGAATTTCAGTAAGTAATTCTTCTTGTGAAGGGCCTTTTACTTCTTCTACTGGTTTTTTCACTTTGTTGATACCTTTGATCATCATGAAGATTGCGAATGCAATGATGATGAAGTCAAATACGTTTTGAATAAATGCACCGTAGTTTAAAGTTACTGCTGGCGTGTCACCTACCGCTTGAGCTAACGTGATGCTCAAATCTTTGAAATTCACACCGCCAGTTAAAATACCTAATACAGGCATGACTATGTCACCTACAAGTGAACTTACGATTTTACCAAAAGCACCACCGATGATCACACCGACTGCCATGTCTACTACGTTGCCGCGAACTGCGAATTCACGGAATTCTTTAAGAAAGCTCATAAAATTTCCTTTTGTGTTGGTTTAAAAAATTAAAAGAGTGCGTATTATAGATTTTCAGATTAAAAAGTAAACTGTTATTTAAATAAAAAATGCACTTGGTTGGAATAATTTTTCTATTTCTGACACAGATTTCTTGTCATTAATATAAACAATGACACTATCGCCTTCTTCAATAGCCACCTGACGACGTGCAATGATAACTTCATTTTTACGTAAAATTGCTGCAATCATCGCTCCAACTGGAAGTTTTATATCGCCAATCTTTCTTCCAACCACATTGGATGTTGTCGAATCACCATGTACCACAAGCTCAATGGCTTCTGCAGTACCATGACGCAAGGATGCTACGTTTTTGATATCCCCTTTACGCACATGCCCTAATAAAGCAGAGATTGTTGCTTGTTGTGGAGAAACTGCAATATCAATGGTTCCACCTTGAATCAAATTAATATATGCCATGCGCTGAATCAGTACCATGGCTTTTTTAGCACCAAGACGTTTTGCCAGTAACGCCGACATAATATTGGCTTCATCATCGGCACTTAATGATAAAAAGACATCGACGTTCTCAATATGTTCTTCAAAAAGTAAATTCTGGTCAGAAGCATCGCCATGGAAAACAAGGGTTTTAGAGAGTTTCTCAGCCAAGACTTTTGCTTTTTCACCGTCTCGCTCAATAAGTTTCACTTGATACTTATCTTCTAACTGTTTTGCAACGCCAGAGGCAATATTCCCACTGCCGACAATCATGATACGCTTGTAGGTTTTCTCAAGGCGTTGCAACTCACTCATCACCGCTTTAATATGCTCTGTCGCACAAATGAAGGTAATTTCGTCTCCCGCTTCAATAATGGTCGAACCTTGCGGACGAATTAATCTATCATTACGTAAAATTGAAATGATACGACAATCAATGTGCGGCATATGCTCTTTAAAAGCCGATAACGCATAACCCACTAATGGACCACCGTAATAGGCTTTCACGATCACAATGCTAATTCGATTATTGGCAAAATGTGCCACTTGCAGCGCACCTGGATAAGCAATTAAGCGCGTAATCTCATCTGTAACTAAATTCTCTGGCGAAATCAGATGATCGATTGGTACGTTTTCATCATTAAATAATTTATCTTTCTCACGTAAATATTCCGCATTACGAATACGTGCAATACGTGTTGGGGTATTGAAAAGGGTATATCCCAACTGGCAAGCAATCATATTAATTTCATCTGATGCCGTTACTGCTACCATCAAGTCTGCATCAGCGGCTCCTGCATCACGCAAAATCTTAGGAGAAGATGGGGAACCTTTAACCACACGTAAATCATGCTTATCTTGCAAATTCTGCAAATGTTGAGATTCATTATCGACTAGCGTGATATCGTTATCTTCACTCACTAAATTTGCCGCAAGTGTTGTGCCTACTTGCCCTGCACCTAAGATGATTATTTTCATTCTGTTCTCTCCACAACCAAAGGTCGGATGCCAATTTCAGCTGAATTTAGACCACACTTTAATGTCTCAATACGGCGACAAATAGTCGATGTTACTTGTTCAGCTTCTGCCATTTTTTCTGCTGTAATCGCGGGATCTTGTTTACTAAATAACAGGCCATCGAGTAAACGTTCCGCATGCATGCCTTCACGACAAAAATGTAACACACCTACATCTTCAAATAATGTCGCGACTTTTGCCGTTTTAGTGGTTGCAATGCCTAAAGCACCATCTTCACCACCGAGCTCTCGGAATAATTGATGTGTTGGAAATCCGCCGCACGCTAAGAAAAAAGCTTTATTGAAAACGATATTTCCCCCGCAGGTCATGCGCATATATTGCCATGCCTGATCAAAATTAGGATGTTCTGCATAACGTTGGGCTAAATTTATCGGTTTTAACGCCAATCTCACGACCGAAGTATCTGGCTGAAAATAAAATGTTGCCGCAGCCACTTCTAATGCTCCAGGTTCGTATGCATCATCCGCATCTAAAAATGCGACAAAATCGACCGCACTTTTAGCAGAGAGCATTGCGCCCCAATTTCGAGCCATTGCGACACCACTATTTTTCGGCATTTGCTCGACAGAAATTCTGTCAGGATATTGTGCTACAAGCTGTAAGGCTAATGCAAATGTATTATCTGCCGAGGCATCATCAATCAGCCAAAGGTGACCAAGATTATTTTGCTGCAACACTGACTCCACTGCACGAACAAGTGTTTGTTCCGCGTTATAGCAAGGAATGACGACATCAATTAAAGGCAAATTCATTTAAGCTGACCGTTTTCTCAATTTTGCATAATAGAATCCATCCCCGCCATTCTCTTGTGGTAAGAATTGGATTCCAATCGTATTTTCCGTTTGTTCAAACGGCAATGGCACTAATTCTGCATTGGGTGTTTCAGCTAAAAAATGCTGTATTTGCTGACTGTTCTCATCAGGAAGCACCGAGCAAGTCGCGTAAAGCAAAATACCATTAGGTTTCAATTTTGCCCAAAGCGCTTTTAGAATTTGTCCTTGCAAGGCAACCAATTGAGCAATATCCGTTTCTTGACGTAGCCATTTAATATCCGGATGACGACGAATCACACCTGTTGCCGAACAAGGTGCATCTAATAAGATACGATCAAAGGATGCTCCACTTAAACCTATTTCCGCAAGCCACTTCTCAGGCTCGGTTGCATCACCACAAACCACTGTTGCCTGCTGGTGCAAACGGGTAAGATTTTCTTCGATACGTTTTAAGCGATGAGCCTCAACATCAAGCGCAATTACTTTCGCTTGTGGCGCCATTTCTAAAATATGTGTAGTCTTCCCACCAGGAGCCGCACAAGCATCTAAAATTAATTCATCATTTTGTGGCTCAAGCAGTAAGGCCGCCCATTGTGCGTTAAGATCCTGAACTGTTACTGCGCCTTGTTCAAAATTTGGTAATTTCGAGACGGAAAGCGGTTGAGTTAAACGTAAAGCATGTGGATTATCAGATTCAAATGCGACTATCTCTTGCTCTTCCAACAAAGTGCGGTAAGTTTTCGTATTATTTTGTTGTTGATTGACCCGTAACCACATCGGTGGCTTTTGGTTATTCGCCTCAATAATTTCACGCCAATTCGGATAAGCTTTTTTGAGTTTATTCACAAACCATTCAGGATGAAGCGTTTGCCAATGTTTATCTACTACAGCAAGAATATCCTCTTGTTCCCGTAAGAAGCGACGCAATACACCGTTAACCAAACCACGAAAACTATCCGATTTCAATGATTTTGTGGCGTTCACCACTTCATCCACAGCAGCGTGAGCGGGCACGCGCATATAAAGTAATTGATACAATCCTACTAATAACAAGCAATGCACGATGCGGGTTTTCCCCTTCAATGGCTTATCTAATAGTTTTTTTATAATGTTTTCTAAACGAGGCAATACGCGACAAATACCAAAGGTGATTTCCTGTAATAAAGGCAAATCCTGTGGTTTTACCTGCGATTGCACGTCAGGAAGCAACGTTGATAAGGACTTACCTTGATCTAAAACCTGTAAAATCACTTGAGCAGCAATAGCGCGTACCGAAAGCGCGGTCAATTTTTCCGTTTTTTTATGTTGAAATTTCATTAACCGAGTACCTTACCCACTTTAAACCAATCAGCCCGACCATTCAGAAAATCCTGCACCGACATTGGTTTCTTACCAGCTGGCTGCAATTGCAATAAATTCAAAACACCTTCTACGGTGGCAATTTGGATACCTTTTTTGTCCACACTTAAAATCGTCCCAGCCGGCTTATCTACATGTGGAAGTACTTCAGCAGCATACACTTTTAGGTTTTGTTCATTACCTTGTTCATCGGTTAATTGTAGGAAACTAATCGGCCAAGGATTAAATGCGCGAATATTACGTTCAAGCTGTGCTGCCGATAGCGACCAATCTAATTTAGCTTCTTCCTTGGAAAGTTTTTCTGCATAGTTACTTTGGCTATCATCTTGTTTTTCCGTAATGAATTTCCCTTCTTCCAAATGATCCAAAACATCAATCAATGCAG
>ENA-OWLI01000087-OWLI01000087.1-metagenome-genome-assembly--contig:-NODE-87-length-17323-cov-6.834202_pt1 | contig 17323 bp, 25 predicted proteins | sample MGYA00245346_ERZ651096 | MGnify/ENA primary metagenome ERZ651096 (study PRJEB26857, sample SAMEA4031766) | metagenome | biome: human; feature: oral; material: saliva | place: Philippines | collected 2014 | study...
AAGGCTTGACGATCTGATATCACTTGTCCAATCGCTGTACCTTCAACCAAATCAGCCATCTGATTTAAAAGAGTTTGCTGCTCTTCTTTTTTCGCGGTTTTGAGTTTTTCCTTTAACGATTTATAACGGTCATCTTCGCCCACAACCATATCCATGATAGAACTAAATGCCTCAATGGAGTTTTTCCCTTGTTTTTTCTCATTTTCCATGGATTTAATAAAATCAATGCCGTGGGTTTTGCCATCTTTGCCTTTAATTTCTAATTTAGAAAAACGATCTGCAGTCTCTTTAGACGTAAGTTTGGCGAGTAAATTAACCAGATTATTACCCGCTTCATCACTTGTCCCAGCGGTAACACGTGCTTGTTGGTTTGCGACTAATAATGCTTCAAAGCCATCCATGCCCGAAAGCCCAGCCGATTTAGCTGCCGCCATTTGTTGTGGAAGCCAACGTGCCATATCGGCAAGTTCAAAGTTACCCGCTTGCCCAGCAGCCACAGCCTTATCTAATACCGCACCAATTTGATCTTCGCTAATACCAAATTGTTGCATAGCAGATATGGCGATTGCGGATAAATCTTCAGTACTCGCACCAGTGGCAACAGCACCTTTCTGCAAAGTTGGCAATAACTTCATTGCGGTTTCAGCTTTCACCGTACCAGACGCCAATAATTTATCTAGTGCCGCTAATGCATCCTCTTTCGTCCCACCACCATTTTCTACCGCACTTTTTACCGCTTCATGTAATTCTTTCTTTCCGGCAATTCGCCCAGCCACGTCTCGGTCAGAGAAGGCAGTATTGGAAACCATCGCCAATCGGCGGTCATAATCCATTTGTTTCTTCATGGGTTGAGCCATCACCATCGCACCTGCGGCCATACCAGCTCCAACGCTTGCCATTGCAGTGCCTACATTACCTAAGCGTTGTCCCCAAGACGTTTTCCCCATTTCGGCATTAAGCCCCGCAATTTTTGACCGTGTTGCATCAGCCGCGCGAGCTAACTCTCTGCTTGTTGCAGTACCACTACGTTTCAAACGGTTATAAGCCGCAATAGTGTGATTGATCTCTTGCTGGATCTTATGTTCACTTCGCACGCCTAATGTTTCGCGGGCGCTTGCCATGGCTCGTGTACTTTGTGTAATTTGGGATTGCGCCTGACGGAATACTCGGCTTGCCTGATCGCGTGCCTTGAGTGTCATGGCTAAATTTAACTCTGCCATTTTTAAACCCTTTTTAAACTTCTTTAAAATCTACAAAAAAAGGGGCTTACGCCCCTTTATTTTTACGACGCATAAGGTTGTAATGCACCGTATCGCCATCTCCAGCCTGTGTTTTAATGCCTTGAGATTTTTGCCAACTACCAATCCAAGCAGACACTTCTGTGTGGCTCATTGCTCTTACCTCCGCAGCGCTAAAGCCGAATTTAGCTAATAAAATGACCGCACTTCGATAATTTTTCTCAGCTTCAAACACACTGTGTTGTTGTTTTATTCGACTTCGACTTTGCTCTGGCTTTCCCCAGCGTCGATGTGCTTTTTTCGCAAATCAGCAATAGCTTGCGTGATCAACACATAATCATCTGTAGCAAGGTTATCCAGTAAAAACTGTGGCGTAAGCTTATCTTGTGCAATGCCGATAATATCAAGCTGCTCAGATAAATAAGCCAAGTCCACGAGCATTTGCTCCGCTTTCGTGAGTTTTTCTTTCTCATCTAAACCAAGCTCGGCGACTTTCTCAAGGGCGGCACATTCGCCCCCCAAGGTAAGTAATCGCACGTCAAAGTCAAAACGACGACTATCACCGTAAGGAATACCTAACAATAGACGCATTATTCTTTAACCTCTTTGAGAGCGGTCATTTGAATATCAATCACTGCTTCGTTATCGACGGTATATTTCTCACCGACCTGCGTAGTAAAACAGCCGAGATAAGAGGTGCGTTTATCGTCTTGATTAAGTGGATACACTGTAATCTTCGCATCATTGATTTCCGCCCAATCAATCTCTGAACCATCAATCGGCAGAGCGGCAGTCAATGAGAGTTCCCAAGTCGCAATTCCTTTAGCAAAACCACGCGCACGACCTTCTGAGTTCATGGTTTTCACTAATTTTCGGCCTGTTTGTTTTGTGACGTTTAAATCGGTAATTTCAATTTCAACGCCATTTACTTCTAATACTGCCGAACCAGCATATTTTTCAGCCATTTAAGCCCCCTATAAAATTAAATCAATACGGTTAGCGACAACGTGTAAGCCATTTACCACATCCGCTGGGATTGCCGTATCTAAACGATTTGGATCTTGTCCATTGCGTACCACAAGCAATTTATTCTTGTTAGCATCAATATTTTCCAAGATTTCTAAATCTTCTAAGCGATACAACACATCAAGGATTTCCGAACGCACTTTTGGTGGTGTGCGATTGGATAACTTCGCACGTGGAAAACGCAAGGCAATGCGTTGTTCAATCGCTTTGCGCGTATAGTCAAGCGTGCGAATTGTAGTTAAATCTAACCACGCAGGGTCATCCACATTCGCAGGCGACTTGGTATAAGTCGTAATGGCACGCATAATTTGCACACGATTATTTACCACTGTAATAGGGGTTAAACCGTGGAATAACGCCTGATTGACTTCGGTTTTTAATGGTGTTTGAGTGGCATCAACGGGAGTTAAACCTTTAATCTCAAGCGTATTTAACGGTTTAGCCGGGTCTTCTTCGCCTGCAATAATCGCACCATAACCTGCTGCAATTAATGCATTTGATTCCACCGCACCTTTATACCAACCCACAGTAATGCGGTTCGCATTGATTTTTTCGGTATACGTAGTGCCGCTTGCCAATGTGCCATTAAAACCTAATACACCCACACCAGGTTTTTTCTCAACCGGGCTTGCAACCAAGTCTAAATGTTCACGTAACGCTTTTGCATTTTTATCATCAGCGAATGGAGAAATAATGACGTGATAATGCTGACCTGCAACAGATGCTAGTGCAGCAGTTAAATCCGCATTTTCTGCACCATTACTAAATACAGCTGAGGTCACACTAATACCATCAGCGCGGCTAACTGCATTAATTGAAATTTCATTGCCAATTGCACCTTTACATTTTGCTGTTAAGGTAATGGTGCCTTCGCTCACGGCTGCAGTTGCTGGGCAATAATCGCCCGCATTAATAACTGCGACTAAACGGGTGGCAATATCGTTCGCTGCTTCGCCTTTTGCGACAGCAACGGCATAATCTACACCGCCAATAACAGCTTTCACGACACCGCTTAGCGTAGCTGTACCGGCTAACGTCACGGTGCCTGTTGCGGCTACACCTGAATCACTATCTTTTAACCCAATCACGGATAAACGGATTAACGGGTTATTTTGAATCGCTACACGGGTCATTAAATGAGCCCAAGAACCTGCACCGAATTGATTTTTAGCATCTAAATCAGAGTACACTTGAACGGGTGCAGTAAAAGGCGCAGTACCATTCACCATTGGTGCAACAATTAATACATTTTGCTCATTGGTTGGTAACGTGCTTACCGCATTGCGTGAATTATATTCACTATAAACACCCGGCTGACGAATACTTGTCGGGATATTATCAAAATCAATGTTAGTTTCAGCCATTGTCTTTCTCCTGTTCTTTGCGTGAACGTGTTTCAGTAATCACAATCAAATCACCGTCATTAATACGACGCTGATAATAAATCGACGGCTCAATATCAACCGGCGTTTGTTCAATATAGGCATAAGGCTGTGTTTCAAATGGCACCTTAATACCTGGTCTTGCTTTAACTTTCATTTTTTACCTCAGTTTCCACCTTAAACGGCTCTTCCGCCTGCGTGGTTGGGTCATAAATCCGTCCTTGAACTTGTTCAAGTAACGGTAATGGATCGGATAACTTGGCTCGATAAGCGCTAAACACATAGTCAGGATTAGTTTTATCCTGCGTGGCTTCTGGGAAATACCCATCATCAAGTGGCTGAAAATCATCATAAACGGCTTCGTATTCAATCGAGTAAGCGGTAATCGCTCCTCCCTTGAATAAGGCATTGTTGAAAATAGTGCGAACTCTTGTGGGTTTTAGTGGTTTAACTAATTGCCCCAAAGTTTGCGCATCCAACAAACGACGCACGGCAGTAATAAGCTGATTAACGCCAACCTCACGCTCATCAATGCCACCTTGTCTAGCCGCGACATTACTGCGTAAAGATCGTACGGCTAAAATAATGACAAAATTCGCGGTAGATTGATGTCGTCTTGCATTGGTACTCATACGCTCAATGCGAGCCCCACCAAAAGTGACAAGACAAATCGGCAAGCGAGACACAGATAAACTGTCGTCATCTAGCTCACCACCGTAGCTTTTCACCGTATTAACAAGACGGCCCAATCCTTTTTGCAGACGCTCAACAAGTGCTTGTTCGATTTTCGTTATCACGGCTAAACACCCTGTTTTTCGGATTAGTAAACATCACACCATTATCGCCGTCATCTTCTGTGTTTGAGTTAGCAATACCAAGTGAAATTTGACCTTTAGCAATCGCCTCAAGCTCTTTTAAGCTTAATTTGTATCGTTCAATAATCTCATCGGTATTACCCACCTGTGACATAGATGCCAAACGATAGCGGGTTAAATCACAACAAATCCGCACAAGATTTTGCGGTATATCCAGTAATGGCAATTCATAACGCGCTGACAAATAGCCATCAATTTGGCTAGAACTATCCGATAACGCCACATTCAGCACTGTTGTATCAACACTACCGGTACGATCACGATCAGTTAACTCAATTGCATCAAGTTCACCAACACGTAAAATAAAATCAGACACTGTGGCATAATTCATCGTTATTCCTCACACACTGGAACAAGCTCTAACCAAGGATCTTCCGCAAGAATAATCACTTGCTCACCGGTTAAATCACCAGCCGGAATTTCTACCGCACTTTCTTTGTTAAAACGATAACCACATCGACCATAAGACGGCTGAGGATGAATTTCACGTAACGTCACCGCATAAGCGATAGGGTTAATCATCTCTCCACCTTCTACAACACTTGATGTTGTTTCTTCTACTTCTTGAGTTTCGGAATTAACATCATCTTGAGTGGTTAATGCTTCTAATTCGGTGTTTTCTGGTTTCTTTGCCATTTTTGCTCCTAAAGGGCGATTGCTCGCCCTTGTAATAGGTTATTCTTCAATGATTTGTGGAGATACAATCACTTTCAATCGACCTTTTAAGATATTGGTCGTACCGTTGATGATCTCGCCCTCGCAAATTTGACGAGCTTGGAACTCTAATGCAGGTGGCACTAAAATGACATTTGGACGAATGTTCAATAATTTGCCACCGTCACCTTTCAATGATTGCATTTTGGCAATCACTTTCATGATGTTTTCAGCATTGAGTTCTGTTTTCTCAACACGGTGGGCAAGCTGCCAAAAACCAAAACCTGCAGCACCACGTGCACGCACACCCCATTCGTAAATATCTTCATTGAATACGGTGTCAGACTTGGATGGATCAAATTTCGTTTCGATTTCCGGTGCTGTGCGCTCTTGCCAAATTAATGGTTTAATCGCATTGGTGGTGTCGAAAATATAGAACGTTGGTGCTTCTGTTTTCGTACCGGTGGTGATATTGCTTTGCTCTTTGCTTGAGCCTGTGCCGTCCACGTTGTCAAAGACTGGATGGTCGGTATCAAAATAATTTTGGCCGTCATAACAAAGCGTGGTTTTACCTGCTTTTAATAAACCAAACACCAAATCATCAGGTAATTCAGCCGCACTTTGTGCTGCCTGTTGTACCATAGGGCGGAATAAACCCACTTGGTCATCTTCAATGTCAGTGCGCGGAATACCTACCGTACTTTCATAAAGTTTGTTTTCAATGCTGGTACCTTGGGCTTGCATTGCTTTACGTTGACGTTTATTTACCCATTCCACCATTTTCGGGAACTGGCCTAAGAAACCATAGGTGTTCACTTTGGTGTTAGAGGATACTTTCATCGCGATAAGATCCCACTGCGGTTTAATTAAGCCTAAACCAGCAGCAAAGTCTTTTTTAAACTGGGTTTCAATCGCTTTTAAAACTTCGGATTTCTTAAACATTATTTTTGCTCCTTGTGTTCTTTGATGAATTCAGCTTCAGTCATACCTAATGCGCGAGCTGCTGCTTGTTCTGCTGCACTTAATGCCACAACATTCTGATCAGGATCAGTTTTTGCTTGTGGCTCGCCGCTTAATGCGGCCATCGTAGGTGCTTTTTCTAAGTAAGCACTTAACGCTTCTACAGATAAACTTTGCGCCCAATCTTTTAACGCAGGCGATAACTTACCTTGCGATAAGGCGGCTGTGATTAATGCATCTTTTTTATCTGTTTCAACTGATGCTTTAAGGGCGTTAAAATCTGCCTGCAATGCGGCGACTTGTTCAACGGGTACAAATTTAGCTGGATCAGGGTTGCCCACTTGTGTAGATAACGCTGCCACTGATTGTTCTTTTTCAGCTAATTTTGCGTAAACGTCTAATACGTCCACGTCAGATTTACCTTTTGCTGCATAAAGTGCAGTCACTTTCGCTGTCATTTCAGCCTCTGTGCTATCTGGTTTCAAACCAAACAGAGCACATAATGCTGCCTGTAAGTTTTTATCCATTGGGGATTCCTCTTGTAACAAATTCACGCTCGCCGCCACCATAGCTTCCTCCATGCCGTCTAAAGCGGGAGTATTGGTTAAGGCTGCGTGGAAGATTTTGCGAACATAACCGTCAGTATCGTAAGCAAAGACTGCTGAGATATAACGATATTCGCCGTTTTTGATGTAGTCCGCGGCTTTGTCAGTCCAACGAACATCAGCAAAAATACCTTGTGGTGTGAAATAAAAATATTCCATCCAACCCGCACTTGGTGCTTCTTTGCCGTTTTTTAGGGAGTGAATAATTTGATGTTCATAGTCAATTGGCAGAGGATTACGTTGATTGTTAGCCAACGCCACCACATCCGCACCATTTGTGTCTGTTACATACCATGCCTCCACATCGGTTGGTCTGCCGTCTGTGGCGCGAAATTTTCCATAAGGTAAAAGTTGGATACGACCATACTTCGCTTTGTCAATTTCAAAACTACAAGCGGCAACTGTTAATTTCATCTGAAACCATCCTTAAAAACTTAATCTAGGATGGTAGAATATCGAATTGAACGAGATAACAAGAGATGACTGGCTTCAGCGCAACCAAATAATTTGAAATTTTAGACAATGAGGAACAAGCCTCAAATTAAAGAGGTGAAAGATTGAATGATTGAAAATCACCTAAACCCATTTTAAAACGCTTTAAAACCGCTTTAAAACGTTTTAAAAATTTAAAGATGAAAACTTATACCTTAAAATAATAAAACCGCTATACGTGCGATTTAGAACGCTTAGCGGAATTATTTAATTAAACGTTGAAAATACGCTTGAATATCTTCCATGATATCCGATTCATCTTCTAGTGTTAATTTTAAGAATGGACGAGCAGGAATCGTGGTTTTCCGTCCACGTCCTGCTTTACCGCCGAATTGATGGATCGCCGCATACGGTTCATTCGTTCCTACAACAGCGGTATCATTAGTGTAATCAGACGTGATACTGCCCATCAAATTTTCTGTATCAACCAACGGTGTACCCTGGCGATATTTAAGCCCCAGCCATTTTGGACGCCCCCCTACATCGAAATTTTGCAGAACAGCAGATTCCATGGAGCCTGCAATACTTCGCATTAACGGGGTGCGATGAGCGGTAGCTTGTGCAAGTCGCTCTAGTACAATGGCAACTTCTTGCGCATTATTGATTTCAATTTCTATCATAATCGTTGATTTTTAAAATTTAACGGGGTATAGTCACATAGCCACTAGAAAAGCGATGAATCTCGAGGATCGCAAGCGATAGGTTGAAATAGCACCTTGGACTGTGTGCGGTGGGTTCGAGCCCCGCCTAGTGGCTTACTCTTTAAATGCCTTTCTCCATTGTTTATCACTTACTAATCTAAACGACTGTACAAAAATTTCCGGTTCCTTGCTTAAAACCTTCAATACCGCAAGCAGTTTCTTACCATTAACATCCTTATAAAATTGGTATCCTAGTTCATCGGCTACAATTTTATCTGGAGAATTGATGATATCCGGCAATGCTTCATACTCATCAATCCCAAAACCCTGCCCATCACGGCTATTAAATTGCTTAATCAAAGTATCATCAGAAAGCCACACTGTTCCAGTTTTGCTTTTCAATAAATCCTTACTTTCCGCGCTTAACACACCTGCTGCAAATTTAAAATTTTTAGTTAGGCTATCACGCACCTGTAACATCTGCTCAGCAGTGAGTTTTTTTCCATCTGGACTGAGCGTTTGTTTCATCTCTGCCACATGCTTTGCCAACAATTCAAAATCTTGCTTAAACTCCGCACCTTTCATTTCCACCTTCGCAAACGCATGCGCCAGCTTTTCCGGATAAAGATCCAAATTCGGCTTATAAGCAATACGCCCTACATTGTAATCAAAGCCTTTATCCGTCACACGTACTGTGCCATCAGGCAATTTAAAACCTATCGTCTTTTCACGATTACCTTGTTTATCCGCAGGGCGTTCTACTTCCACCAAAAATGCCGAGCTGTCATCAGGCTTATCAATTCCACGGCGTTTCAAATCTCTTTCGCCTAACGCAATCACCGTACAGCGACAATTAAACCCATTGGGCGGGTAGAATGTCGCCCAAAACGGATCATCATAACGATACACTTTACCGCTCAATGCTAAATGGGCAGGACGAGTACGCGCATCACCCACGGCAGAATATTGCCAATAAGGGCGATTATCCACGTTATCACGCAAGCGTTGATAACGCGCAGCCGAATAAGCTGACTGCATATTGACACGATAAATCGTATTTAATCGACGCGGCGTGCCGAAATATTCCCCTGTTTTTGGATCTGCCAGTAAATGCCCATCAATACCACGAATAGACGGATCTTTCCCAAAAATCCAGCCTTTACGTTCAAATTCACTCACCAGTTCTTTTTTCCAAGCGTAAAAGCCTTTGCCCTCACGCATAGCGGTTTCTAAAGATTGGTAAATATCCTTTGTCATATCAAGGCTAGTTAGGCGCGCAATCGTCGTGGCACGTGCCAATGCACTATCGTGCATTTCTTTTGCTAACACCTTGCTGGCAAGCATTTTCTTTTGGCGTAAAAACTCAATGGCTTGTTTGGGTTCTACACCAATGGCAAACTTAGGTGCGCTCGGCATTGGCAGCTCCTAATAAATCAGCTAAAAATACCGCACTTGCCAAATAGGCCTGATGGCTTTCACTGGTTAAATCAGGATAAAGTGCGATCAGTTTTTCCTGTGCTTCATCATAGCTTTCACTTGCCATAACCACGCCTACAATTTGTTTCATCATAGGATCAAGCTGTTGATTAAAATCTGCATTGACCATTGCATCATCAATCAAACCGTCCAATTCATCTTGTTCGTCCTTTTTACCATTTTTAGCCGACAACGCAGCAGAACGACAACCGCAAGTACAGCCTTCACCGTGGTTAAACACGGCAGAAAGTGCGGTGGTTTTTTCGTCCGTTATCTCACCTTGCGGTGTGCTTAAAATCAACTCACCTTCCTGCGGTTCAGGAATGCCTAACTTATCACGCACCCAACTCTCTGAAATTTGAACGCCAATACCGGTAAGTTTAGGGATTGCATCCGCAAATACGGATAAATCTTCATATTCTTTCGTGTCAAACTCAAAATAAGGGACACGATAAGGGACAATATTAGGATCAATATTAATCTGCAAATACGGCAAAATGATTTGTTGAGTGATAGTTTGCGAAATCTGTTTCGCATCGCTAATCATCAAATCACGACGCACTTCATTATGCACATTACCTAACGCATTGGTGGAGCTTTTCCCATCCGCCCCTGATGTTAAAGTTTGCCCCAAAATCAAACGGGCAATAGATTTTTCGCACCAATCTACCATCTGTAAGAATGGATTGTTGCCTGATGCGGCCCCAGCACTTGCGACATTGTGAAGTTCAATCTGCATGGATTCAGGCATAATACCTGCGGCATTGTGACCAATATCTGCAAGTGCACGTAATAGTGTGCGCTTTTCACTTGTCGTCGCGCCTGCACCGTATTTACCAATACGAATAGGCATACCATAGAGTTCCAAAAACTCAGCAAAGTCACGCACCGAATAATGCTTATACATATAAAGCCATGCCAATGTGCGATACAACCCATCTCGTGCAAGTTGTGTAGAGCGTGATTTATGGCGATGTACCACCCAGCCGAATGGTCGTAAAGGTTCGCCCATTGGATTAGTTGGTGTACGTAATAACAAATTATCGTGCTTATCTAATTTAAACCAAGACTGAGGGCAAGGTTTAAAGCCTTTTGGTATCCATTTCCCATTCACTTGTGCCCATTGGATTTCAAGCGCAGAAAAACCATGTCCGACCGCATCCATGAGATCAATAAATAAATCTTCAAGGTTAGGATATTGGTAAAATAGCTCGTCAATTTCTGCTTGTAATTTTTCTTCTGCAGGTGTTGCATTACGTGGTTCGACAATACGCCAATCAAGCGTAAGCACTGAACGCTTACGTGTCATTATGTTTGCCGCAATGCTACTGTCTTGCTCTTCAATATCCATAAAAAGCTGATGCTGAGCCTGAATATCACCATTTTCTGCATCATCTAAAATTTGTTTTAATTTTGATGGTGTAATTTTGGCTGAAGGGTGATCGTCTAACACTCGTCCTGTAGCGGTAACTTCCGCGTCATCAGTTTGCGTAGGCTCTGTCTCATTGCCTTTTAAAAGGTTTTTAAATTTGTCTAACAATCCCATAAATTCACCTTATTGTTTCCACACAGAATAAAGATCCGCCTCATCTTCATCCCAATCGCTATCTTCTAACTCACTAATACTTATCCATTCAATCGCCGCAGAACTACTTACTGCATTACGCCATAGCATCTCCAGTGCGTCTGGGCCATCATCATGGTCGGCTTTTGGGAAATGGCGTAACTGAGAAATCAGCGTAGCTTGTGAGCTATGTAATAAAATTAACCCATTCGCCATGTGTGGCTGTAAACTTTCAATACGAAGCATTTTGTCTGTATTGGGTTTAGTTGCAGTTGCCGGTACGGGAATGCCTCGTTGTGCCGAACGTTTCACTAACTCGTCTTTTAAGAATTCTTGGAATTGTACGGTTTCAACAAACCAACGCTGACACTGGTATTGTTTCTGCATACGAATCACATCTTCAATGATGAGATCAGGTAGGCGCTTTTTAACCTGTGCTTCAATTACATAAAGCTTACCCGTCTCACGATGATAGCCCCCCACCAAGATGGCTGATGGGTCACGACTTGCACCCGCTTTACCTAAAGAGGGGTCTAGCGCGCCGAAATAAACCAATTCACCTGGCAATTCAGTCCAATAAGTCAGCGCATTAGCAAACATCGCATCATCACTGCTTAAAGGATCGTTTTGATATTCCGAATCAAAGGTAGCGTGCCCATCACGAGCGCGAATTTTCATCAAGGTTAAAATAGGGCGAGCAGCCCAACTTACTACCGCACCTTTATCCATTGCTGATTTATTTTGTGCATAGAAAGCATCTGCCACCGCTTCGCCTTCGTTTAAGTAGAAGTCCTCCCACTTATCCCATAAACTCATATCATCAGGCTGACGAATTAAGGCTTTAAATTTTGCCGTCTTCCACGCTTTACTTGATAAAGTGCGGTTTAAAACACTGTCGTAATGGAGAATAGTCCCGATATACACCACATCTAACTTATCTCCAGCTGCACCTAAAGGAAGCACGGTTTTCTTCAACCAATCGTGTAATTTGTCACGCTGTTCAGGACTACGCACTTGTTCGTCATTTTCAATATCATCCAGTACAACCAAATCAGGACGATACGCTCCATGGCGTAAACCACGCAATTTCTTGCCGGAACCCGCCACTTGCACTTTCTGATTGGCTTTCGTGATAATGGTTGCAGCTTGCCATACGCGCCCTTGTCCTGCCATTTCGGGGAAATCAATGCGCAAACGTTGGTTAAATTCCAGCTCCACTTTAATGGCTTCCAACATTGGATAGGCTTGGTCTATACTATCCATGACTATCAATGCATAGCGTTTTTTTTGCGTAACAAGGCAGTAAAGTGTAAAGAGCTGGGAAACCAAGGTCGATTTAGCTTCACCACGTGGCGCAGCAATGGCTAAATGTACTGATGATGGCTGTTGTAATACTTGTGGCAAATGCTCAAAAAGATAGTTATGCAGCTGAGAACGCGAAGATGAACGCACATAATGCGGAAAGTAATTCGACACAAAAAAGTCATAGCCCGAAACAGGATCTAACACCTTTTTGCGTCGCTCACTAATGGCAGAAAAGGAATCGTCCCACCCCTCAAACTTTGCCTCGACTTTTTGCCGTAAGCTGTCTGAATAGGCTTTTAATTCCGCTAATAATTCTTTACTTTTCACAATTTCACCTATGCCCTAGAAGCAGATACACAAAAAGCAATAAATAAAAACCATCCCCAACCACTAATACCTTGGCTCAACAGCAAAAATGCACAAATAATGGCTGTAACTGATGGCAACTGAAAAATTAAAATTTTCATGCTTTAAACTCTTTATGTAGCAGTTCTCCAAAGGCATCTAATAAATCCAAAAATTCAGGCATAAGATCTGCTCGTTTTTCATTTACATAATTTCCAAACATCTTCATCGTCTCAATAGCCGTCGCCAACTCCGACACTTCCGGCAACAACCGCTTACTGCTCGCTACCATTTTGGAATAGCTATCGCCCAAGCCCTGAATCAACTTCGCCTTTTCACTCACCGGCAAATTTTCGGAATGGCGTAGCTCTTCCATAGTTTTTTCAAAGTAGATGACAAAGGTGGTGAGCATACCGCGCGCCACATCTTCTACCTTCCCACTTGCCATTGTTGATGCATCACGCACTTTGTCCCAATTATCGCCACGAGCTTCGGCTTCACGTTTCCAGCGTCGAGCAGTGTTATAGGACACTTTGGCTTTTTCTGCGGCTAATTCAAGCGTTAAGCAATCAAACACATAATAACGGCGCACATACGCCTTAGTTTTTTCATCGTGTGCCATCATCAGCCTCCGAATTTCGCTTTGATGAGCTCAAAGCCAACTGAGACCACCAAACCACCTAAACCGCCCGCCATGACGGACTTAATGCCCAACTTATCCATACGGGTTTCCAACATTTTTAAACGGGCGTCAATATCGTCCACGCGGTCGTCCAGCTTGTCGATTTTGCGACTAACTTCACGGGTTAAATCTAAAATTTCATCTAGTTTTTGATTGGTTAGCGCCTGTTCTGCTTCGTGTTCTAACCGTTTACGTTCTCTTGCCGACATTATTTATCCGCCTTTCTGTCGAGTTTTTCAGTAATAGAGTTTAGTTGCTTGGTGATGGCGTCTAGTTTTTCCATCACGTTTTTGTTGATGATGCCAGCCACTTCTTTTGAGAGATAATCTCGTTTCACTTGGTCAACTTCGTCATGTAATTGCTTAAGCTCACCATCTAACCGTTTAAACCAAAGACCGATAAAAAATACCGCAATGGACACTAACGCGTTAAACACCATGATGCCGTTAATGTGTAGTTCCATTTTCACCTCGCTGACAAATGGTTCGATATACATCATTATGCACTTTGATTTGACGCAAGGTTTCCGTCGTATCTTGACGGCTTGCGGAGATCAATGAAAAACCGGCACAGCTTGCATTAATCACGGAGATCCCCCGACTTGTGCAACCCATCAATAAGAGTGTCACGGTCAGCATTACGACTGTTTTCTTCATGTTGTTTTCTCGTTTCATAATGTTTCACCTGCGTATCGGAGACGGCTTTTTCACGTACCAACTGCTCGTTATCTTTTAATAATCGGTCAATTTCACGCCCTGCACGTTTGAGCTTAAATACCACATAACCACAAATAGCCAGTGCAGAACCTGAGCCGATTAAAATCATCTGTAGCGTCATCAAATCCCCCTTGGTCTATCCGTTTGTTCCGGCTCCACATAGGTTTCACCGGTAATCTGTTCTTCTGGCTTGGTTTGTTTGGCTTGATATGCCATTACAGCACCCTTGGTTGCAGCCGAACCACCGCAGAAAAACGCAAAATACAAATAGAGATCGGTCGCGTTGTCACGACCGAGATAAACGGAATACACAAGAACACCCGCCATCACCAAAAAGCCGAAAAACTGAATAAAACCTGTCGTACTCGCACGACCATCATTATTGGTAAATAATTCAAAAAACTTATTCATTGACATAATCTCCAAATAATCACTTCAGCTGGAGTTGGTTTCCCTCGAAAGGCATAACTCCATGCGTTTTTACTATAAAAGTGCGGTCGATTTTGCGGGAGTTTTCTGGTTGTCAAGACTCGATTTTGCAACCAATTAAAAACACGTTTAAACACGCCTAAAAATTTAAACTTCATTGTCAATTGCTCCATATTTTAAATTACCCGCTACGCGACGAACCCAACCTTTACCAAAGGTCGCAAAAGTGCCTAGTTTGCAATAAAACTCAAGACGTTCGGCATTCAAACGCATAATCACATCAGAAATCGCCATTTTTTTAATCGCAGCAATCGTCATGTTGCCAATCACACCGTCATCAACGACACCAACTGCACGTTGCAACATACGACTCGCATTACCTAATCCATGATTTACAGCCGCATCAAAAAACTGATAAGCCACCGCTTCCGGCATCTTGTCGCATTGATAACGTAGCCAAAATGCGGAGTAGTAGATTTTATAAGCTTGCTCACGCGTCATTGCTCGCATACTGCCTTGATAACCGTTTGCCTGAGCAGTGCGTTTAGTGATACCCCAGTTTGTTTCCCCGCCTGGGTCTCTAGGGTCATTAACGTAGCCGCCTTCATGACCAATTAAACGGTTGAAAATCTGTGTAAAATTTAAAGACATAAAAAAATACCCTTAATCTATTAATGATTAAGGGTATTATCGAAAAAAGAGAGTAAGATGAAGAGTGGAGCGCCTTCAGCACTAAAACAAGGCAAGATTATGGGGTTCCTCAGGGTTACGCACTTGTGCCACAATTTCCCAACCACTGCGATCCGATAATTGATATTTAGGACAAAGTTCAAGCATGGCCATGCGTCCTGATTTGTTCAAATGCTGGGTTAAATAATCAAAATCAGCCTTAAAGCGATAATTACGCAACACTCGCAAAGCCGCTTCGCAGCGTGGAATATAAACCCATTCACCTCTAAAAACTTCGCGTAATTTCACCGCACTTTCCAAACCAATTAATGCTTTGAGCTTAGGGAAATAATGCGCGCCATCAGTAAATCGAAAGGTTGCCCCACCAAAATTTGTAATGATTTTTTCAACAGCAGGAAACCCAACTAAATCGACCATCTGTTGTACGGTTTCCGGCAGAAGTTCCGCTACATCTTCTAAATTCGCCACCATAATCGCCTCCGCAATGTTATTTTTTGCTTATTCTCACACGGGAATTTTAAAAAGGCGGTATTTTTGAAAAAAAAGATAAAAAAAATCCCAATGTTTTCACATTGGGATCTCGTTATTTTTCAGAACCAAGGATAATCAGTTCTTCTTCATAATCTTTTTTATTCGGTGCATGTTTCACAGCATCTTTACAGTCTGAATAGTTTTTCTGGAATTCTGCTTTAGACTGATTAAAGGATTTTAAATCAAACGAGTCCTTATCATTCCATTCCTCTACTTTTGTTCCTTTCGGTGCAGCAATCCACATTGCTTGCGCATAACTTACAGCACTGTGGCACGCACCAAAATAGCCTAATGCATTTATTTTTTGTGCATATTCATCTGCTTTTTTCATTTTATTAAGAGTATCTTGCCATTTTGTCACATTGCCGTTGGCATGCTGTTCAAAAACCTGGCGAATCCCTTTATCTGTATTAAATACTGATAGCAACGTGATAATAGCTTTCGCATCATCTTTATGGGCATTATAAAATGCCGTATCTTCATCAAAACGCGCTTGATCAAATGCCAATGCGTTAAATGCTATACCTAGTGAACACATTGAAACTAAAAGTAGTTTTTTCATTATTTTCTCCAATAAAAAAGGCTCCAAAGAGCCTTTAATTTACACCTGATAATTTCATCTTACAACGTCTTTTTATTCCGGTCATACACTGACAACATCTGCACGACTTTCTTTAACTGCCACGGACGTAACCAATGGATAAAATCCACTTTAAAAGAGCGTTTTGCAATACCATCGGCATATTCTTTCGGTAAGTTGTGTTTGATTAAAAGTGCGGTAATTTTAGCAAGATAAATTTTCTTATCTTCACGTGGTGCCGCACGATTTCCCCAAAAATGACTACTGGATTTAAATCCCTTTTGCACCATAACATTTAACACCTGTTGCAATTCACTTTCCGTCATTTCAGTACAACTTGTTTTCCCCGTTGTACTGACCAATAATTGACGATAGGTTTCATCATCAAGGCCCAATTGGTTTTTCCCAATATGGATTTTCGCAATTAATGATTTACGCTGCATAACCTTTCTCCTGTTCTGCTTTCCAGGCTTTCCAAACTGCAAACTCAGGCATATTTTCCACAAATTGCAACTGCCCAATAGCGGCGTAACGTTCAATATATTGAATAGCTGCCATACGTTGATCCTCTTCTTGAGACTCAACACTTTGCATTTCAGCTTTGCCTTCATTACGCACCACTGCAAATAAAGGTTTCGCCCCCTCATACACTTTCTTCAAATAGTTATGATTCGATAACGCCTGAATATTGCGGGTTTCCCGACGGTTTTTCATCACCGCTTGCACCGTTTCATTCAACGCATGAGCCAATAATGGGCTAGGTTGATACATCTCTAATACTTCTTGCATTAATTTCAACGCACGCCCATTAGATAGCGCAGATTTTTCAGGGCGAAACAACCCAATATAACTCACCAACGCACGCGCATTGCGACCACCCAAATTGGAGATTAACCCCAACATCTCACGCCCCGCATCATCTTCCAACAGCGCATCCAAGTGGATATCGCTGTGGCAAATAGGGCAACGACATAGCTTCATAACGTTATCCTCTTAGTTTTCTAATAACCCAATTTTTTAAATCAACCAATGGATGCGGAACACCGTAAACTTCGTGAATTTTTATATAAAACCAAAGCAAACAAGCACCAAATCCAACAATAACAACGAGAACGATTAAGAACATAATCAT
>ENA-OWLI01000090-OWLI01000090.1-metagenome-genome-assembly--contig:-NODE-90-length-16881-cov-3.898193_pt1 | contig 16881 bp, 13 predicted proteins | sample MGYA00245346_ERZ651096 | MGnify/ENA primary metagenome ERZ651096 (study PRJEB26857, sample SAMEA4031766) | metagenome | biome: human; feature: oral; material: saliva | place: Philippines | collected 2014 | study...
TTGACCAGCAGATTAGATTTACAGGGATGGACGATTGCATTGAGATTTGGGCAAGACGAGAAGACAGCGAGCCATTCATGTCAGCCGAAGAATTCAGCAAAGCTATGGAAGAAACCATGGGAATGGAAGAAGCCTTTTGGCTTGACGCCACATCACAGAGCAACGAATAAGCAACCACAAAAGAGTCAACAGCATGATTAAGACCGCAGAATGTTACCACATCCCAGTACTCCTCAACGAAAGCATTGAAGGATTGAACCTCCATGCCAACGGAGTCTACGTGGATGTAACTTTCGGAGGTGGAGGTCATAGCCGAGAGATTCTTTCTCGCTTAGCAGAGGGCAGTCATCTTTACAGCTTCGACCAAGATGCTGATGCCGAGCAGAATATTGACAACATGGGCTTAAGCGAGGAACAGGTAGACCGCTTCACCTTTGTTCGCTCCAACTTCAGATACCTAAAGAACTGGATGCGGTATTATGGCGTAGAATACATAGACGGACTACTTGCCGACCTTGGTGTTAGCAGCCATCACTTTGATGATGAGACACGTGGGTTCTCTTTCCGCTTCGAAGCTCCACTTGACATGAGAATGAACAAACGAGCAGGAATAACAGCTGCCGACATTCTCAACGACTACGATGAAGAACGATTGGCAGACATACTCTACCTCTACGGAGAACTGAAGCAGTCGCGCCGCATCGCCTCAGCCATTGTTAAGGCAAGAGGACAGAAAACATATAAAACAACGAACGACTTACTGACAACCATCGAACCTTTCTTTCAGCGGGCACGCGAAAAGAAAGACATGGCAAAAATGTTTCAAGCCCTTCGCATCGAAGTAAACCACGAGATGGATGCCTTGAAGGAAATGCTTATGGCAGCAACCGAACTGCTTCGCCCTGGCGGTAGACTATCGGTTATTACCTACCACTCCTTAGAGGATAGAATGGTAAAGAACATTATGAAGTCAGGAAACATAGAGGGTAAAGTGAAACAAGACTTCTTCGGACGAATAGAAACGCCATTCCGATTAGTCAATAACAAAGTTATCACTGCAAGTAACGACGAACAAGAACGCAACCCACGAAGCCGAAGTGCAAAACTAAGAATAGCAGAAAAGAAAGCAAATGAATGACGAGAACGACAAGAAGAATCCAACGCTGACGGAGCATCCTCTCACAGAAGATCAGACTGCTTTCACTGAAGAGAGCATAAACGTCACAGAGCCACTCGTTAAGGCAGAGACTATAGAAGATCAACAAGAAGCTACTGCAAATAACGAGGTAGCAACACCACTAACGGAGGAGGAAGAAAAAAGAATAGAAGAAGAGGTCGAAGTAGAAAAGATTAAAGCCGCCATTGAGGAGCAAGCACGCGAAGATGAGCAACCACAATCATCAAACTTCACACTAAGAAAGATTCTTGGAGGTGACATCCTCTCTACACGACTCCTACGTAATAACATCTGGTTGATTATCACCGCTGTGATTTTCACTATCGTTTACATATCAAATCGATACAGTGTACAGAAGTACCTCATTGAGATTGATAAGTTGCAAAAAGAGTTAGAGGACGCTAAGTATCGTGCGCTTTCAAGTAGTAGTCAACTCACAGAGAAGACACGTGAGAGCCATATACTTGAGATATTGAAAACAAGAAAGGACAGTGTACTGAAAATGTCTGACCGTCCACCTTATATTATAGATGTACCCGAGAAATAGGATATGAGTAAGTTTGATAATAGCAAAGTAATGCCCCGCTACAGCGTTATAGCGATCATCATGTCGCTTGTAGCTGTTGCTGTTATTGGTAAGACTATCTACACCATGACTGCAGGTAGAACCTACTGGCTGGAAGTTGCTGCTTCTCAAAAGAAAGACAGCGTCACAGTAAAGCCTACCAGAGGTAACATCCTAAGCTGTAATGGGCAACTTATGGCAAGTTCATTACCTGAATTTAAGGTTTACATGGACTTCAACGCACTCAAAGCAGCAGGAAACGACACAGCGTTCGTCGATAGTATCAACTATATCAGCAAGGGATTGAATAACATCTTTCCCGAGAAATCAGCAGCCTACTTCAAGAAGTACCTCATGGAAGGCTACCACAAGGAGAGTAAGCATTGGGCGATATGGAACGAGCGCATAGACTATAACACATTTAAAGAGATACAGAGCCTCCCTATTTTCCACCTTTCTAAATATAAGAGTGGATTCCACTGGGATGAGTTTAACGCACGTCGTCGCCCGTTTGGCTCACTCGCTCAACGTACGATAGGTGATATGTTCGGTGCAAAAGATACTGCTCGCTGTGGATTAGAGCTTTCATACGACTCTATTCTGCGTGGTACAAATGGTATTATCCACCGTCGTAAGGTTCGTAACAAGTTCCTTGATATCACAGACACACCACCTATTGATGGTGCCGACATCATCACTACCATTGACGTCAGCATGCAAGACTTAGCAGAGCGTGCCTTATTAGACGAGTTGAAAGACCCTAACGTAAATGGTAACGTAGGTGTTGCTATTGTGATGGAAGTCGCAACTGGTGACGTGAAGGCTATTGTCAACTTAGATAAATGTAGTGATGGCGAATATAGAGAGGTTAAAAATCATGCCGTAAGTGACTTGCTTGAGCCTGGTTCTGTCTTTAAGACAGCCTCTATTATGACCATCCTTGACGATGGGCTCGTTGATACTATGTACACTGTTCAGACTGGACCAGGTGTATGGAATATGTACGGACGAGACATGAAGGACCACAACTGGACACGTGGAGGATATGGAACACTGACGTTGCCATGGACTTTGAAATACAGTTCAAACATCGGTGTCAGTCGTATCATTGACATGCACTACCACAAGAACCCAGAGAAATTCGTTCAAGGTATCTACGACTTAGGTCTTGCAACCGATTTCCATGTCCCTATTGTAGGCTATTCACCAGCACGAATCCGCATGCCACATAAGAATAGTCGTGGTCAGTATGACAACTGGAGTGCCACTGCTTTGCCATGGATGAGTATTGGTTACGAGACACAGATACCACCAATATCGACTCTTGCCTTCTATAATGCGATCGCCAATGGTGGTAAGTTAATGCAGCCACGATTTGTAAAACAGATTGTAAAAAATGGTGAGGTCATCTATAACAATCCGCCAAAGGTATTAAAAGAGCGTATTGCAAAGGAAAGTACCATCAAGAATATTACACGCATTCTGACGGAAGTTGTCTCTGAAGGCTTGGGTAAGAAGGCTGGCTCTGACAAATTCCTCGTTGCAGGTAAGACTGGTACTGCCCAGATGTCAAAGGGAGCCTTGGGTTATAAGACTGGTGGAACAAACTATCTCCTCAGCTTTGCAGGCTTCTTCCCTGCCGACAAACCACGTTACAGTTGTATTGTCTGCATACAGAAGACAGGCCTTCCAGCATCCGGAGGTGGCATGAGTGGTGTTGTATTCCACCACATTGCGGAAGGCATTATGGCACAAAGTCTGAAGCTGAATGTTACTGATGCACACGATGCTTCATCTGTAACAATCCCTACAGCAAAGACAGGCAACCTGCTTGCAACAGACTATGTGCTGAATTCTCTCGGCTTCCAAACAACGAATGGTTGGAATGGTGCTTACCCATTTGGTAATCCTATATGGGGAACAACCACCATAAAAGGAAAGTCATTGACCTTCCAAAAGGAGCAAACACCTAAAGCCAACATAGTCCCTGACGTCCATGGCATGGGTGCTCGTGACGCTGTTTACTTGATGGAGAAACATGGTATTAAAGTAATACTTACCGGTAGAGGTCGTGTTATTAAACAAAGCGTTGCACCAGGCGAGAAGGTTAAGAGGGGCATGAAATGTGAATTAAGAATGGGATAAACATTCACTTCACAAAGACAGAACACTTCGATTATAATAATCAAGAATAAGAAAAGAAGAAAGATATGAAGTTAAGCGAATTACTCAAAAACGTTAAGGTTGTTGCCAGCCAAGGCAATATTGACGTTGAGATTAAAGGAGTGAACATTGATAGTCGTAAGATAGAGAACGGCCATTTGTTCATCGCAATGAAAGGAACACAGGTAGACGGACATAAATTCATTAGCAAAGCTATTGAGTTAGGAGCCGTAGCAATCCTACTTGAAGATATGCCTGAGGAACTGAATGAAAAGGTAACATACGTTCAGGTAGCATCAACTGAGGAAGAAGCAGGCAAGGTTGCCACAATGTTCTATGGAGAACCATCACGCAAACTAAAGTTGGTTGGTGTAACTGGAACAAATGGTAAGACCACCATTGCAACCTTATTATATAGAATGTTCCGTGAGTTCGGACATAAGGTAGGCTTACTCTCTACCGTATGTAACTATATTAATGATGAGGAAGTTCCTGCAAGTCACACTACTCCAGACCCAATAGAACTTAACTGTCTACTTGCGAAGATGGTTGAGGCAGGCTGCGAATATGCGTTCATGGAGTGTTCCAGCCATGCTATCCATCAGCATCGTATAGGTGGTTTAGAGTTTGTAGGAGGCATCTTTACCAACCTTACACGTGACCACCTCGACTACCATAAGACTTTCGAGAACTATCGCAATGCCAAGAAGATGTTCTTCGACGGATTACCTAAGACCGCTTTTGCCATCACCAATGCCGATGACAAGAACGGTATGATTATGGTTCAGAACACAAAGGCAACCGTCAAGACCTATTCTATCAAACGAATGGCAGACTTCCGTGCAAAGATTCTTGAATGCCACTTTGAAGGTATGTACCTTGAAGTTGACGGCAAAGAGGTTGGCGTACAGTTCATTGGTAAGTTCAATGTGAGCAATCTGCTTGCAGTATATGGTGCTGCCATCATGTTAGGTAAGAAGCCAGAAGACGTCCTAATAGCAATGAGCACACTCAAGAGTGTTAACGGACGATTAGAACCTATCCAATCACCAGAAGGCTACACTGCTGTTGTTGACTATGCCCATACACCAGACGCATTGGAGAATGTCCTCAGTGCTATTCACGATGTACTTGATGGTAAGGGCGGACATGTCATTACTGTCTGCGGTGCAGGTGGACATCGTGACAAGGGTAAACGTCCATTAATGGCGCAAGAGGCTGTTAAACAAAGTGACACTGTCATCCTCACAAGTGACAATCCACGCGACGAAGAGCCACAGGCTATTATCGATGATATGCTTGCAGGACTTGATGCTACACAGCGCAAGAAGGTTCTCACGATTACTGATCGTAAGGAAGCAATTCGCACTGCAGCCATGATGGCACAGAAAGGTGACGTTATTCTTGTTGCAGGTAAGGGACATGAGAACTACCAAGAGATTAATGGTGTGAAGCATCATTTCGATGACCACGAGGTTATCCGTGAAATCTTCGGTATTAAGTAATTCTAAAATAGAGACCCTATCGTCTATCGTAAGAACAACATAAAAGAGAAGTAAAATGTTATACTATATCTTCCGTTGGCTTGACCAGTTCGGTATCAGTGGTTCCCACCTTTGGGGCTACATCAGTTTCCGTTCTATCTTGGCAATGATATTAGCACTGATTATCTCTGCATGGTTCGGAGAACGCTTCATTAAATACCTCAAGAAGAAGCAGATTACAGAGGTACAACGAGATGCACAGATTGACCCATTTGGTGTCAAAAAGATTGGTGTGCCATCAATGGGTGGTATTATCATCATCGTTGCACTCTTAATTCCTGTCGTCTTGTTAGGTAGATTACGTAATATCTATCTGCTCCTGATGATTGTCACAACCATTTGGTTGGGTTTCCTCGGCGGTATGGATGACTTCATTAAGATTTTCAAGCACGACAAGGAAGGACTGAAGGGTAAGTATAAGATTATCGGACAGGTAACCATCGGACTTATTGTTGGTTTGGTACTTTGGGCTTCGCCTGACGTTAAAGCTAACATGAACCTTGAGGTTGCAAATCAAAATGGCAAGGAAGTCGTCATCAAACATGAGACAAAAGCTGAAAAGACATTGAAGACGACCATACCATTTGTAAAATCACATAATCTTGATTATTCAGAAATTGTAGGTTTCTTAGGTAAGTACAAGACTGCTGGCGGCTGGATTTTGTTTGTCCTTATGACCATCTTCGTTGTCACGGCTGTATCTAATGGTGCGAATCTTAACGACGGAATGGATGGTATGTGCGCAGGAAACTCCGCCATCATAGGTGTCGTATTGGGTATATTAGCCTACGTAAGTAGCCATATACAATACGCAGCCTACCTCAACATTATGTACATTCCAGGCTCGGAAGAGTTAGTTGTGTTCTTCATGGCATTCATTGGGGCATTGATAGGCTTCCTTTGGTACAATGCTTATCCTGCACAAGTGTTCATGGGTGACACGGGAAGTCTTACCATCGGCGGTATCATTGCAGTAGGTGCTATCATCATTCACAAGGAGTTGATGCTCCCTATTCTCTGTGGCGTATTCTTTGTTGAGAGCTTAAGTGTTATCGTACAGGTTTGGTACTACAAGTTAGGAAAGCGTAAAGGTGTTAAACAGCGTATCTTTAAGCGCACACCAATACATGACAACTTCCGTACACAAGATAGCCAACTCGATCCAGAGTGTAAGTATCTCTTGAAAAAACCACATAGTGCAGTGCATGAGAGTAAGATTACACTACGCTTCATCATCGTGACTATCATCCTCGCTGCAATGACTATCATCACACTAAAGATAAGATAAACACGAGGCGTGCGAAGCCTTAGCACGATATGTGCGGGGCGTTCACACAATTGGTGTTCATACGAAACACTACACAGCTGACCACTACCCAAGAGGCGAGTAACCGTTTACTCGAAAAGAGGTAAGCAGCCAGCAAACAAAAACATTACATAAGCAAGAGTAAGGAAAGGAAAGATATATGAAAAGAATAGTAATACTTGGTGCCGGTGAAAGTGGTGCTGGCGCAGCCGTATTGGCAAAGAAAGAAGGCTTCGATGTCTTTGTTTCTGACATGTCAGCCATTAAGGACAAGTATAAGAAGATGCTTGATGACCGTGGTATAGAATGGGAAGAGGGACAGCATACGGAAGAGAAGATTCTCAATGCTGATGAAATCATCAAGAGTCCTGGTATTCCTAAAGAAGCTCCTATTGTTCAGAAACTTATCGCACAGGGTACACATATCATTAGTGAAATAGAATTTGCTGGTCGATACACCAACTCTAAGATGATATGTATTACTGGAAGTAATGGAAAGACTACAACAACGAGCCTCATCTATCATATCTTCAAAGATGCTGGTTACGACGCTGGTTTGGCTGGTAACATTGGTAACAGTCTTGCACTGCAAGTAGCAGAAGACCCACATGAGTATTATATCATTGAGTTGAGCAGCTTCCAGTTGGACAATATGTATGACTTCCGCGCCAATATTGCCATCCTTCTCAACATCACCCCTGACCACTTGGACCGCTATGACTACAAGTTTGAGAACTACGCAGACGCTAAGATGCGTATCATTCAGAATCAAACCAAGGAGGATAGCTTCATTTACTGGAACGATGACCCTGTCATCAAGAAGGAACTCGAGAAGTTTGATGTACATGCCGTATGCTATCCATTCTCTGAATTAAAGGAGAAGGGCAGTATCGGTTACATTGAAGAAGGACAGTATACGATTGAGCAGCCTGAGCCATTCAACATGGAACAGGAAGACCTTTCGCTCACAGGACGTCACAACATCTACAACTCTTTAGCAGCAGGTATTGCCTCAGACATTAGCGGTATTAAGAAAGAAAACATCCGCAAGAGCCTAAGCGATTTCCCTGGTGTTGAACATAGATTGGAAAAGGTATGTAAGGTTGCTGGCGTACAATACATCAACGACTCTAAGGCTACCAATGTTGATGCTTGCTGGTATGCACTCGAAAGTATGCGCACACCAACAATCTTGATTATTGGTGGGAAGGATAAGGGAAATGACTATAACAGCATTAAGGACTTAGTTAAGCAGAAGTGTGCTGGCATTGTATACCTTGGCGCTGACAATAAGAAGCTACATGACAACTTCGACGACCTCGGTCTTCCTATCCGCGACACCCATTCCATGAAGGATTGTGTTGCAGCTTGTGCAGAGTTAGCAAAGCCTGGTGACACAGTTCTCCTAAGCCCATGCTGTGCAAGCTTCGATCTTTTTAAGAATATGGAAGACCGTGGCGAGCAGTTCAAGAGCTATGTAAGAGCATTGTAGGAAAAGACTTATCTGGCTAATTGGACTTATAAGGCTAATTGGGCTAATAAATCCCATAAGGAACAAAAAATAATGAAGAATAAATCTCTCAGTAACATATTCAAAGGAGACAAGGTTATTTGGATGGTCTTCTTCTTCCTATGTATCATCAGTATCATTGAGGTATATTCAGCCTCAAGTTCACTGTCGTACACAGGAGGTAACTACTGGAGCCCTATCATCTACCATTGCAGCATCCTTGTTGTTGGCATTGCTTTGATGGTGGTTGTATTAAATATTAAATGTCGTTACTTCAAACTTATCACACCGATTGTACTGGGCATGTCCATACTAATGCTTATATGGGTGCTCGTAGCAGGACAAAGTACGAATGGAGCAAGCCGATGGATTAGTTTTGCAGGTATTCAATTCCAACCTTCCGAATTAGGTAAGGGAGCCTTGGTATTAGCTATTGCACAGATACTTAGTGCAATGCAAACCGAACATGGAGCAGATCGAAAAGCCTTTAAATATATCATGTGGCTATCTGGTGGTATTATTCTCCTGATTCTTGGTGAGAATCTTTCCACAGCTATGCTCATTGGTTTGACCGTAGTATTGATGATGTTTGTGGGAAGAGTTCCTTTCAATCAGTTAGGTCGTTTGATTGGTTTCATCGTCTTACTTGGAGTTTTCGTTCTATCTATGGTGATGCTCGTGGGTGATGATAAGAAGGCTGAGGACGAATTGTCTGCTAAACAAAACCTTACAGAACAAACGGTAGCTGTGCAGCAAGAGGAATCACCCGGCTTCTTTGGTAAAATACTTCACCGCGCTGACACTTGGAAGGCACGTGTAAAGAAATTCTTTAGTAACGAATATGTTGCACCAAAAGATTACGACTTAGATAAAGATGCGCAGGTGGCACATGCTAACATAGCCATCGCTTCATCAGATGTCGTTGGTAAAGGACCAGGAAACTCTAATGAAAGAGACTTTCTTTCGCAAGCCTTCTCCGACTTTATCTATGCCATTATCATTGAGGAGATGGGTATCGGTGGAGCTATTTTCGTAGCTTTCCTTTACATTATCCTTCTTTTCAGAACGGGTATTATAGCCAATAGATGCGAAAACTCTTTCCCTGCTTTTCTCGCTATGGGTATCGCTTTCCTCTTGGTTACACAGGCGTTATTCAATATGTTAGTAGCTGTAGGATTGGCGCCAGTAACAGGACAGCCACTTCCTCTTATCAGTAAGGGTGGTACTTCAACTATCATTAATTGCGTCTACATAGGCGTAATACTCAGTGTAAGCCGTTCGGCAAAGAAAAAGAAAGAAGAAAAGAAACCTTCGGAGAAAGTTTCACATGCAATAGTCTAATCTGTAGAGAAGACTAAAAAGAATGTGAAAGTTGAAAGAAGATAAAAAAAATGATTACCTTTGTAGGTTATAAAGAAGATGCAAATGGACGAAGAATTAAGAATTATCATCAGCGGTGGCGGCACGGGAGGACATATCTTCCCTGCAGTATCAATTGCTAATGCCATCAAGGCAAAACACCCAGAGGCGAAGATTCTCTTTGTGGGTGCTGATGGACGTATGGAGATGCAACGTGTTCCTGCTGCTGGTTATGAGATAAAAGGCCTACCTATCAAAGGTTTCGACCGTGCTAATAAGCTAAAGAACTTTGAAGTACTTTGCAAACTTTGGAAGAGTCTTCGTATGGCTCGCCAGATAATAAAAGACTTTAAGCCACAGGTTGCTGTGGGTGTTGGTGGTTATGCCAGTGGTGCAACGCTCTATGAGTGTGCAAAGATGGGCATCCCATGTCTTATCCAAGAGCAGAATTCTTATGCTGGTGTTACCAACAAACTATTGTCTAAGCGTGTGAAGAAGATTTGTGTTGCTTACGAAGGTATGGACCGTTTCTTCCCTGCTGATAAGATTATCATGACGGGTAACCCTGTTCGTCAGAACGTCCTCTCTACCCCACTCTCTGTTGAAGAGTCACGTGAGAGTTTTGGTCTTGACCCTAATAAGAAAACGATCCTCCTCGTTGGTGGTAGCCTTGGAGCAAGAACTATCAATCACTCAGTCATTGAACACCTTGATATCATCAAGCAATCAGACGTTCAATTCATATGGCAAACGGGTAAGTTCTATCATCAACAGATATTGGATTCGATGAAGGGTAAGGAACTTCCGAACCTAAAGATAATGGACTTTATCAGTGATATGGGTGCTGCATATAAGGCTGCTGACCTCGTTATCAGTCGTGCTGGCGCAAGTTCTATCAGTGAATTCCAGCTTATCGGAAAGCCTGTTATCTTGGTACCAAGTCCAAACGTGGCAGAAGATCATCAGACAAAAAATGCGATGGCATTGGTCAACAAAGACGCTGCACTCTGTGTAAAGGACGTTGATGCACCTGACACTTTAATAAAACTTGCACTCGATACCATCACGAATGATGAGAAGTTGGCAAGTCTTAGTGAGAATGTTAAGAAGATGGGGCTGAAGAACTCCGCAGAGATTATTGCTGACGAGGTTATCAAACTCATTAAGGGATAAAGCTATCTCCAATAGATAGGGTTTAAAGAAACTATTATAGAACGTTGTCCTATCCCCAAACAAAAGAAAGAAAAAGAATATATAACACATGGAACTCAAAGATATTAAATCAGTTTACTTCGTAGGTGCAGGTGGCATCGGCATGAGTGCTATTGCTCGTTATTTCCTTCATAAAGGATTGAAAGTAGCGGGTTACGATAAAACTCCATCTGAACTTACCCACACTTTGGAGAAAGAAGGAATGGACATTCATTATGAAGAGAATGTTCAACTCATCCCTGCAGCGTGCAAAGAACCAGCATCAACGTTGGTAATCTACACACCTGCCATCCCTTCTAAGCATGCTGAACTGGTTTACTTCCGTGAGAATGGCTTTGAGATTCAGAAACGTGCACAGGTTCTCGGCACACTCACCCGAACACATAAGGGTCTTTGCTTTGCTGGAACACATGGAAAGACAACGACTTCCAGTATGTGTGCACACCTTATGCACCAAAGTCATCTGGACTGTAATGCCTTCCTTGGTGGTATTTCCAAGAACTATGGCACTAATTATATCCTCTCTGACCACAGCGACTTTGTTGTGATTGAGGCTGATGAGTTCGACCGTTCTTTCCATTGGCTACGCCCTTGGATGAGCGTTATCACCTCTACTGACCCTGATCACTTGGACATCTACGGCACAAAAGAGGCTTACCTTGAGAGTTTCCGTCACTATACAGAACTCATTCAAAAGGGAGGTGCACTCATTATCCGCAAAGGATTAGAGATGAAACCAAACGTACAAGAAGGTGTTAGAATCTATGAATACAGCCGTGACGAAGGCGACTTCCACGCTGAGAACATACGAATTGCAAACGGAACTATCACCTTTGACTTCGTTTCTCCTATTGAAAATATAAAGGATATTGAGCTTGGACAACCCATACCTATCAACATTGAAAACGGTATCTCTGCAATGGCTATGGCTCAACTCAATGGCTGTACGGCAGAAGAATTGCGCAATGGAATGAAGACATATGGTGGTGTTGACCGTCGTTTCGACTTCAAGATAAAGGATAACCGCCACGTATTCCTCTCAGACTATGCGCATCATCCAAAGGAGATTCTGCAGAGTGCAAAGAGTCTTAAGGAACTCTATGCTGACAAGAAGGTTACTGCAATCTTCCAACCACACCTCTACACACGAACACGTGACTTCTATAAGGAGTTTGCAGAGGCACTCAGTCATTTCGATGAAGTGGTATTGACAGAGATTTATCCTGCTCGCGAAGAACCGATCCCAGGTGTAACAAGCGAACTCATCTATGATAACCTCAGTCCTAATGTTAAGAAACAGATGATTAAAAAGGACGATGTTCTCGACTTTGTAAAGTCAAGAGACTTTGACGTTTTGGTTGTTTTGGGTGCCGGTAATCTCGATAATTATGTCCCAGAGATTGCAAAGATACTCAACGAGAAATAAGAAGAAAGAAAGCAACAACTCTTAAAGTAAAAGAGAGAAGATATGCACATTAAGTGGAAAAAGATAATTATCACTGCGCTGGACATTGTACTGGCTATTTATCTCATCATGGCAGTTACCTCATGGAACAAGCCTGATGAGAGCAAACAGCTATGTACCAAAGTGAACATCAACATATCTGACTCTAACAACGCAGGCTTTCTTACCGCAACAGAAATCAAACAAATATTAGAAAAAGCCCACCTCTATCCCCTCAATAAGAAGATAACTGACATCAATCCACGCAACATTGAGGAGGCATTAAAAGTGGGACCATTCATCAATACAGCCCAGTGTTACAAAACAAAAGATGGACACGTCAACATCTATATTACTCAACGTATGCCGATTATCCGCATTAAGAGTAGTAATGGAGCTGATTACTATCTTGATGATAATGGGGGAATACTCCCGAACTCTAAGTACACGAGCGACTTGATCATTGCAACTGGCAATATAGATAATAACTTTGCACGCCTTTACATTGCTCCTCTTGCCAAGGCTATCAGTGCTGAACCACTATGGCTGAACCAAATAGAGCAGATTAATGTCTTACCAGACAGAGGCATCGAGTTAGTACCACGTGTCGGTAATCATATCATCTTCATGGGTTACTTGCCTAAAAACAATGGTCCATGGAAGCGTAAGCATGATATAAATATCTTCGTTAAAAAGAAGTTGTCACGCTTAGAGAAGTTCTACCGATATGGTCTTTCACAGGCTGGTTGGAACAAATACTCTTACATCGACATAGAATTCGACAACCAAATCATCTGTAAGAAACGTGATGAGAAAGCCGAGAAAGAAGAAGAGGATGCATTGCTTAAGAAGGCTCAGTCTGAACAAGTAGAAGACGTACAACGTACAGAAGAGGAGGAAAGAGATAAAGCCCGTAAGGAAGTGAAACGGCAAGAAGATGCCTCAGCAGGACTTACGGAATAAAAAGCTATCAATTTAGAGAATATAAAATAAGGAACATAATACTTAACGAATATGGCAGAGTTCATAGTAGCCATTGAATTAGGCTCATCAAAGATTACGGGAATCGCTGGCAAAAAGAATCTTGACGGCAGTATCTCCGTGCTTGCTGTTGTAAAGGAAGACGCTACACAGTGTATTCGCAAGGGTGTCGTTTACAACATCGACAAGACCGGACAGTGCCTCACTGGCATCATCAACAAACTAAGAAAACAACTGAAGTATGAGATTTCTCAGGTCTATGTAGGCGTGGGAGGACAGTCTATACGAAGCGCTCGCAACGTTATCGTAAAGGATTTGCCTACTGATACCATCATTACCTCAGATATGATTAATGAGTTAATGGATGCCAACCGCAATATGACTTATCCTGACCAGGAGATTCTCGATGCTGCCACACAGGAGTATAAGGTTGACAACCAGTTTGTTCTCGACCCAGTCGGTATCAAAGCCACTCGCTTGGAGGGTAACTTCCTTAATATCCTTTGGCGCAAGGCTTTCTATGATAACCTCAACAACTGCTTTGAGAAGTCTGGCATCTCTATTGCCGAGATGTACCTTGCACCTTTGGCTCTGGCTGATGCCGTATTGAGCGAGGCTGAGAAACGTGGAGGTTGTGTATTGGTTGACTTCGGTGCTGACACAACAACAGTTTCTGTATACTACAAGAACATTCTCCGTCACTTGGCTGTTATTCCATTGGGTGGTAACAATATTACAAAGGACATTGCCAGCCTACAGATGGAAGAAAAGGATGCTGAGGCGATGAAGCTTAAGTATGGTTCTGCTTTCACTGAAAATAACGACATCGATAATACATTGAAATACTCTATCGACCCAGAGCGTTCGGTAGAGAGCCGTAAGTTCATTGAAATCGTTGAGGCACGTATTGGCGAAATCGTTGAGAATGTATGGTGTCAGGTACCATCTGACTATGCCGACAAACTCCTTGGCGGTATCATTCTCACTGGTGGCGGTATGAACTTGAAGAACATTGAACGCTGTATTCGTAATACCACACATATCGACAAGATTCGCAAAGCAAACTTCGTCACACATACCATCGCTTCAAGCAATGCTGATATCACAGCTAAGAATGGTGACATGAACACAATTCTCGGTTTGCTTATCAAGGGAGAAATGAACTGTGCTGGACCAGAATACAACCCTGCACAGAGCAATCTCTTCAACAACGAAGACATTGCAGTAGCAACTCCTATTGATCAACAGCAGCAACCTTACACACCATCCTCTACAACAAGACAGGGACAAGGTATTGTTCCAACACCTGAAGAGAAGAAGAAGGCTGAAGCTGAACGTCGTAAGCGTGAAGAGGAAGAGCGCAAGTTGCGTGAGGAAGAGGAAGCAAGAGAGCGCGAACTCGAAGAGGAGAAGCGTCGCAATAGCTTCTGGAACAAATTCTCACGTAAGGTGAAAGAGTTCGGAAAAACCATTATGAGTGAGGATGAAGAATAATCCAACAACTCACACAGAAAAAGAACATAGGAAATAAACATAGACAACATACTGTTATGGCAGACAACAATAATAAAATGGATATATTAGACTTCGGTGACGGCGATGTAGCTGATAGCATCATCAAGGTCATTGGTGTCGGTGGTGGTGGTGGTAACGCCGTAAACCACATGTACAAAGAAGGTATCCACGATGTAACCTTCGTACTCTGCAACACGGATGCGCAAGCACTCAACGACTCTCCTGTTCCTGTTCATCTGCAATTGGGTAAGGAAGGATTAGGTGCTGGAAACCGTCCTGAACGTGCACGTCAGGCTGCTGAAGAGACCAGCGAGGATATCAAGCGTATGCTCAACGATGGTACGAAGATGGCATTTATCACCGCTGGTATGGGTGGTGGTACGGGTACTGGTGCAGCACCAGTCATCGCACGTGTCAGCAAGGAATTGGGTATTCTCACCGTGGGTATCGTTACCATTCCATTCCGTTTCGAGGGAGCTAAGAAGATAGATCAGGCGTTGGATGGCGTTGAAGAGATGGCAAAGCACGTCGATGCGCTGCTCGTTATCAACAACGAACGTCTCCGCGAGATTTACCCAGAGTTGAGTTTGCTCAATGGTTTCCGCAAGGCTGACGACACCCTGAGCGTGGCTGCTAAGAGTATTGCAGAGATTATCACCGTTCATGGTATTATGAACCTCGACTTCAACGATGTCAAGACTGTCCTCAAAGATGGTGGTGTGGCTATCATGTCTACGGGTTACGGAGAGGGTGAAGGACGAGTGAAGCAGGCGATTGAGGATGCACTCAACTCACCATTGCTCAACGACAACGATGTCTATAAGTCTAAGAAGATTCTGCTTTCTATCAACTTCAACACCGACGACAAGGACAACCCTGGTTTGACAATGGAGGAAATGGGCGATGTGACAGAGTTCATGAACCACTTCAGCGCAGACTTCGAGTTGAAATGGGGACTTGCTATTGACCCAGAACTCGACAAGAAAGTTAAGGTTACTATCCTTGCAACGGGCTTCGGTATCGAGGATGTTGACGGTATGGGTAGCCATATCAAGAAGCAGACACAGGAAGATGCGGCACGTCAAGCAGAGGAAGAGGAGAAGGCTGCAGAGCGTCGTGACCGTCGTGATCGTTTCTATAAGGACAACAACAGCTCACAATACAAGCATCGTCCACACATCTATCGCTTTACTGCGGATGAACTCGACAACGAGGATGTTATCCTTGCTGTAGAGAACACACCAACCTATAAGCGTACTAAGCAGATGATTAAGGACATTAAGCGCATCAGTAATCCTGAGCAAGATAATGAAGAAAACGAAAGCAACGAAGGCGCTGTTGAGGGCGTTATCAGCTTCGTATAATAGTTATATCAAAAATAAGAAAAGGCTGGACTCCGAAAGAAGTTCAGCCTTTTTTGATTCATCAACCTTCTCTATTATAAGAAGAACAGCCCCATTCTTTGGGGGAAGAAAGCCTTTCTATAAGCCACTTTATTCTTATAAGCACACTTATTAAGCCTCCGCACCACATGTGTTAGGCGTCCGCACATAACGTGCTAAGCCTTCGCACACTCGTAGAAGAAGGCAAGACTTCTCCTATTTTGTAGTATTTTCTTTCTTACAAAGGCTAATTCCAGAAATATAATAGACCGTTGGAAGTGGCTCTTTTAGATGCAGTTCTACATCATAACGATTGCAAATATCTGAAAGGTCATAGTCAGTAAGTGAGAAAGAACGATCAAAAGCTCTCCCCTTAAATCTAAAATAAATATGGTCTACTCTATGAGTTGAAAAGTCATTTAATGGTACCTTATAAATCTTTTCTGGCAGATAATACGACCTTAACATCAGAGTGAGCCCAACTACTGTCCAACAAATACATGCGGTATTAACTATAGCATCAAAGCCCTTCGATGCTATCAACTTATCATATAGGATTGCCACAACCGTAACAACAATAAAGAGTCCAATATCATAAAATGACACCACCAGAAATTGAAGATAGATAACATAACATCCCATTATCAATAGCACCCAAAAGATATTACGCAACTTACCTAACTTCGCCTTACTAAATAGTTCCTTCATTCTATCTTATTTACG
>ENA-OWLI01000093-OWLI01000093.1-metagenome-genome-assembly--contig:-NODE-93-length-16150-cov-5.617521_pt1 | contig 16150 bp, 17 predicted proteins | sample MGYA00245346_ERZ651096 | MGnify/ENA primary metagenome ERZ651096 (study PRJEB26857, sample SAMEA4031766) | metagenome | biome: human; feature: oral; material: saliva | place: Philippines | collected 2014 | study...
ATATAAACAAAAATATTTATATATAATATATATAAATATAAAATAAGCTTTTTTTATCACAGCTGGTAGGACAAGGAGGGACTTGCGTGAAAACTTTGATTTGCGACTTTGAAGGAACAACCTTCAACGGAAGAGACAAAGAAACCAAAGTATGGCTATCTTGTATTTCCGATTTTGATATGAGCAATCATTATATCATTGGCAATTCTATTGAAGATTTTATGAATAGCATTTTAGATAATGAATGTGCAAATGTCCTCTTTCACAATCTGGGCGGATATGATGCTCATTTCATCTTTAGTTGGTTGAATAGGAATGGATATCATAGGGTGACAAAAACAGATGTACCTCGTCCAACTGAAGATGATAATGCTAAGTTACTAAAAAAAGGATTGCCCAAAAAAGACTGGTTAGAGAAATTTTTTATCGGAGATTCTAAAAGCTTTACAGTCTTTGATGGTGATAAAATGTTCAACTTTTTTGATACGCTAAAAGTTCTAGATGGTAGCCTTTCTGAGATTGCTAAGACTGTCGGTTTGAAAAAAGGAAAGACACCTCTAGTTAAACACCCTAAAAAAGAGAAAGTGACGCAATTTTCTAAACTAACAACAAAAGGACATCTCATTAAAGGGGTGTACCCTAAACAAAAAATTGCTCTTCCTGGTGGAGGAGAAAAGCGATATCTTTACTCTATCAAAGAGCATATTATCACTAATGACGACATTGAATACATTAAGATGGACACACGTATTTTAAAGGTCGCTTTGAAGAAGTTTAGACTGGTTGAGTGTATCGAAAATAGAATGTATTCTATTTCCAATATTGCCTATCAAACAGCTTTATCGGAAAAACCACATCTAGAAGTAGAACGAATTGAAGAATTTGAACCTTTCAACAAGTACAAAGGATATAAACAATTATATCGTGAAAAAAGGTACTCTAAAATTCAAATCGGGAATGTTGTAACAGCCAGACAACCTGAAGGGCTGGAGTTTAAAACAAAAAGAAGGACACGTAAGCATATTGAAGAAATCGAAGCTTACATCGATCATTTTGAAACACTGATAACTGAGGGCAGGTATCAAAATGAAGATGAAAAAAGTTATTTCGAACAAATTCTAGATAAATTGCACACTTACAAATCAGTGCAAATTCAAATGATGAGAAGAAACCTCACAAATAACTACTGTAGAGAGAGTTATAGAGGTGGGCTTGTCTATCCTAATCCAAGATATCAAAATAAATGGATAGAGGGTATTGGAATTACTATCGATGTAAATAGCCGTCATACTTCAAACTACACTACACAAAAACTACCTATGGAATGTGTAGGAATTGTTGATTCTGTTGAAGAGTTTACTAACAAATTTAACCCTAATCAATTTGTATACTTTATTCGATTTGATCGATTAAAAGCCTCTGTAAAAAAAGGAAAGGTCCCAATCATCAAGATAAGAGAAGATGATTTAGGGAACAAATCCACGCTTGAAGATGCAGTTAAGGCAAAAAAATATCAGGACTCAATCGATTATAAAAATCTAATACTCACACAAATTGACTTTGAATATGTGCTCCAAAACTATGAAATAAAAGAGGCCCTAAATACGCGTTTATTTGTGTTTAACCTACATGAAAAATTGATGAAAAAACTTTCAAAGCATGGGGAGTTTTGGTATAATGAAAAGTGTATCAGTAAAGAAAACGGTGACACCTTTTCTTATTTCCAAAGTAAGGCTATGTTAAATAAAGTCGTAGGGTACTTAGGAGTTAATCCAGACAGCCAAAAAAATATGGGGCATGGAGGACGTTCAACTCAAAGTAATGTTGCTGCTGCAAGCTTTATAAATGCTTATGCTAGGGTACAAATGGCAGAAGTGATCAATAATATTGGTCTAGAATACTATTTGTACGGTGATACAGATAGTATTCACTTATTACTTCCACCTAAATGTCTAACTAACGGGGACTTCGATGAAGAAAAAACCATCGAATACCTAAAGACGGTTGGCGTAGAAGTGGATGAGTATAAGCTAGGTGCTTGGAAAATCGAACGAGTGTTCAGGAAATCTAAATTTATTGGCACTCGAACTTACGGCGAATTAAGCATTGATGGTGACTGGCACTCAGTTGTTGCTGGCTATAAAGAGCAAATCCCGATGGAACGATTTAAAGTTGGTGAGAAACTGAGCCATCTGATGAGACATACAGTCGAAGGCGGAACATTGCTATTGCCTACTGAATTTACAATAGAAAGCCTATAGGAGAGAAAAAATGAACACGTTGGATAAACTGATTCAAGAATATCGACAATCTATTGCTGTTATGAAAACACAAAATGTTCCAGGGGCAGACCTTATTGTAGAAAACCTTGTTTATCACCTAAATAAGTTATTAGACATGAGGAATGATTGGAATGGTTTCACCGAAGAAACCGCCACCCTTACTAAACAAGTTGATAGAAATACTCAAGAAGTAATGAGCTATGAAAGAGAGTTAGGATAATGAATGAAATAAATGAAGCTATTGAATTATATAAAGAACAAATGTTGGGATTGATTAGCGAAGTAGAGGCAAAACGCAATAGCTACTTTGATCAGCTAGAACAATTCTCTAGCAGCCTTGAAACGACAATTAAAGGACGTGTCTTTAAGGCGACTCAACGTTTTAAAAACCTAGAAGTCAAAACAGAGATTTATGACGAAACTATTAGTAACTTTAAAAACAGAGTTGCCAACTTCTCCTTTGAAGATGATGGTAACTTTGAAGAATACGTTCAAATTGCAGAAGCTCTCGAAAGATTTGGGCAACAAATTGACGAGGATGTAACTACGTTGGAAGGAAAATTATGGGACAAATAACCTTACAATCAACTCGTATATTGACCTTCCTAAGCTCCGTAAGGAGTTTTTTTCAGCCATACTACCATCCCAAACCTAAAGAGCTTGTAGAACTAGAAAATTGGAATAAAGAACATCCAATTATTCCAGATCGCATTTATCAAATCCCAGAACATTATGTTCAACCTAAAATTTATATAGACTCAAAGGGAAAAGGGGCGAAAAATTTTGTTAGAGGTGATAAGCCTGAGTTAAAAATTTTGGAAGGAAATCCAAAACACGACGAGAGTGTTGATCTAGAAAAACTCTTTGAGAGTGGTGAATATCCTAGAGATTATGGAACCGTTTGGTTTAATCAAACCTCAAAAAGATTAGAGGTCCTGGCATACCTTGAAAAAGGGACAAGCCAACATTATCAATCTAGAAATCAAAATAATAGGCGTAAATTAAAATCCAGAATCCAACCCAAGGTGGACCCTAAGGAAATTCCGATGGATCGCACTCACCTAATCCCTGTAGGCTATCATGGAAGTGAGAGTGATAACCGCTTGATGGTTTTATGGGATCGTAAAGACAATCAGGTGACATTCAATAACTTTGAAGATGGCATGAAAAATACCCAAAGCGATATTTACTGGTATACGGGAATAACCAGAAAACCGTATGGGCTGGAATGGCATTATAAAGTTGTTGATGCCGAAAGCGGTGAAATTTTAGGCGAACTCTTCACAGAGATGGGATCACGGTCAAACCCAATAGATACCAACTGGAACTATGGAGATGGTGTCTATATTCCTATGGATTATGAATCTGAAACAAACAGTGAAGATGAAGAAAACACTAACACGGAATATCAGTTTGATCCCGAACTTGAAAAAGAATACTTGTTAAAGACGAAGGCGAAAGCAAATCTTGAGTTTGTCGTTGGAATAAACAAAGCTGGAGAACCCGTTAAGTTAGATTTGTCTAAATGTCCTCACCTCCTAGTTGCAGGTGGTACGGGTTCAGGGAAGTCTGTTGGTGTCAACTCCTGGGTACAACAAATGATGGGGCACAACACGCCATTTAATGTGCAATTTCTCGCTATCGATCCGAAGTTTGTTGAGTTCTCGGCTTATACAGATAATCCTTATTTCCCTATCGATCCTGTAACTGATATGGAAGATGCTCTTGCGTTGCTTGCATGGGTGTGTGAGGTAATGGATAAGCGATATAGAATGTTACAAACAGCTGGAGTTAAAAACATTGGTAGTTATAACAAAAAAATTGCCAAGAATGTTGAGTGGGCAAGGGAAAATAGTCTTTTTCATCTTAATGATATTGTCTTTATTGTAGATGAGTTTTCAGACCTCAGAGACGTTGCTGGAGACAAGGTAGATGATTATATCAAACGAATTGGACAAAAGGCCCGTGCTTGTGGCATTCACTTGATTTTGACTACACAACGCCCTTCAGCGGACGTAGTTAGCGGAGTTATTAAAATTAATATTCCAGCTCGAGTTTGCTTCTCTGTACCTACATCAGGAAATAGCCGTATTATCTTAAATGACCGTGAAGGGGGCGAAAAATTACTTGGCCGAGGAGATCTACTTCTATTAGACACAGCTAATAAGGGACCTGAACCAATACGTTGTCAGTCGCTTTATTTTGACGATGACGAACTTAAAAGCCAGCTAGAATGGTATAAAAATCATTACCCTAAAGTTAATAAGATTCCATACAAAAGAGAGATGATTAATTGGAAATTGGCTGAATGGGGGCCTGATGTTAATGAAGATACACCTGAAGAGGAACGTCATATTGTTGTTAAAAAAAGGAAGGCAGGATAATATATGACTTTTGAAGAAGTGAAAGAAAAATATCATCTAAGAAATAATGTCTTCCCCCACGCAGCGTTTGGAGTAAAGCTGTTAGGTTTTGTTAAAAAGTTATTTGTCACACTTGTAATTTTGACGTTGCTCTATGTCAGTGCATTGTTATTTTTGGGATCTCGAGATAATGGACCTCAAAATAAAGAGCAGAATATAACTACTTCAAAACAAGTATCTAATGACCAAAAAGGTATTTTAGATAACATTATCACCTCTTTAGGTGGAGATACTAACAAGGTTAACACCCCTAGCGTTTCGAAAGACAGACAAACCTTATCTTCTGGCACTGAAGTACACCTAATTAGTTTTGATGTGAGAAAAATAGTAACCATTTTATTGAAATTAGCATGGTTATTCGAAGGCTTTCTAGCACTAGCGTACCTCTCAAATCTATTAAAAAGACAGCGTTTATATGAACGTAACGTTCTGAAAAACGATTTGCAAGCAATAAAATTAAAGAAACGTATTCTTAAGAATCTCAAGATTCGAGAGCAGAAAAATAGCATTGAGAGTCGGATAAATAAACGAGACAAGCGCCTAAAAAATAGTAAAGACGCTGATCGTAGCGATTTAGGAGCTACCGTTGAAGAAACTTACACATTGGAAGCTCTAGAACAAATGTTGAATATCACTGTTCTTGTAAACACCAGACAAAATAGCGAGCACATGATAGAGACCATCTATAATATCTTGGTGTCTCCTCCCGAATCTACTGGTGGACAGAGTGAGCTTGAACAAAAATGGTTAGGGAAATTGCCAGATACAGCGTCTAAAGCCACTGGCTACAAAGTTTATTTTGGGGAACAGCGTTCGACCAGCGAAGGTAATTACTATTTCCAAGCCATTGGTGATAGGATAAACGATCCATATTATTTTGGTGACAAAATAAAAGAACTTCAAGAGCGCAAGGAAGCTTTCAATTATGAGCATACAATGCCTTATAGAAGTATCGAAAAAGATGGTAAGACCTATGTTGGATTGAAGGACCATAGTGCCGAAAACGAGAAGAGAAAACGTGAAGCGAAGCGCTGGGCAGATAATCAAATAGATGTTCTAAATGAGATGCTTAGAGGTAATGGCATAAAAGCTATCTTTGATAGAAATGAACCACAAGCAACAACAGCAGAATTTTACTTTAATATTCCTGAAGAAGTTAATGTTAAAGGTATCGACAGGGCTGAAAAAATGATTGCTGAAAAGATTGACGAAAAGTTACAATGCAATGGGACCACATTGAATTTGGGTCTTAACAGTGCTTTTATTTCCATCCCTCTACCTAATGGGCAAGGAAATTCAGCAGATTACCGTCAAATGATTAATAATGAAGATGTCTTACGACGTGCATTCGGATAATAAAAAACGTCCTAAAACCATATATAAGGGGTTTTAGGGCGTTTTATTTTGTGGTATAATAGAGTAAATTGTTACTAGAGGTGAATGTATATGGATAAGAAAAAAGTTATTTATGGAGTTGCTATTGGGGCAGTTCTTTGTGGGAGTATCTACATTACTACGCATAAAAGCAACACCAATAAAGAAACTCAGATCGAGCTGAAGGCAGCTAATCCGTCAGAAAAGAAGTCGGACAAATCATCTAAAAAAAGCAAAAGTAAAGGTAACGAAGACAACCTTTCCGAAAATGAAAAGAATTTCGAAGCAGCAAAAAGATTACTAGAGTCCACTAAATCAGCCAATGAAGACGAGAAAAACGATGTTAGTGGCCTATTTAAAAATGCTGTGGAGGCCATCCGAAGTGGAGGGCCAACCTTCAGCGTTCAAGAAGTGTCTACAAAATATTTCTTGAGTGACACAAACTTGGTTTCTACACTAGGGATATTGGTTAACGTTAACCAATATGAGTATGATGAATCATCTATCATCGTAAATACTTCAAATAGCAGTGATGTCCGACAGTTTGTAGTTAGAATGAAAAAAGATGGAGAAGACGACGTTTATTTTGTTGGCAACTACAATGTCACGCTTAAACAAATGCAGCTGTTAGCATATAAAGGGCAAGTTAAAGGGGCTACGTTCGGATAAAAAACATAATACAAAGAAATATAATATATTATAAAACCATAAATAATATTATTATACAATCTTTCTTAATAAAAAACGGGGAATAAACATGACTATTAATAAAGCCACCGCTCTTAGTTTGAGAAGTATTTCTGAAAGCGTGAGAACGTCTCTTGGGAAAATAGAGGCTGAGAGTGATTTATACAGAACATATTTACAAACAATCAAAAAGCAACTAAGTGAAGATTTTACGAACCACTTAGATCTTGAAAGTTTTGTACCAGAACTTTCCGCAGAATTGAAAATCATTGATATTCTAGGAGAGGTAATTGCTAAACTGAAGAACGCCTACTCAATTGAAAATGCAACCGAAGATGATTTGTTTGTAGAGGGTTCAAATGAAGCTGCTGAGCTACTTCCTATTACCTTAAAAGACTTAAGAGGGAATACGTTTGATGACTACAAAGTATCTTTAAAAGAGGCAGTAGAATCTGATGAAATTAGATTTAAAGCAAAGACCATAAACACAAATATCGAGCATATTATTGATAGTTATGAAAGTCTCCAATCGTTAGCGAAGATTTTAGTAGAACTAGATAAATTGATGCGAAGTGTAATCGAGGTGGCATAAAATATGGCATTAGATTTAAAAGACTTATACACCACATTGGAACTACCAAGTGTGATAAAAGATTTGGAGAGAATCCGAAACATAGAGCCTGGCTATATCGCAGATATGTTGAATTATGTTATTTATGATTTTAAACAAATATGGAATGGAACTGAAACTAAGGAGGATATCCTAGAAATCATAAGATACCACAGTGCACTTTCCGTCGACATAAAAAAATCAGGGGAAACTGAGCAAAAAAGGCGTGCCTATGACTGTATGTTACCAATTTACACAATCTATCTGGCAATCAATACTATAGACGGGAAGGAAGCTACCAATGAGTGATATGAAAGAACTGCTAGCTTCATTGCAAGCAACTATAAAAGAAGGGGAAGAAAACAACTTAAGTAAAAGGATCTCTTCTATTCCGAATATATCTTCTATCTTGTCTAAGGGTGAAGATACTAACGAAAACAACCAGGTGCCACATGATACAAAACCTGTTTTAGTAAGGAAAGATATAGATTATATCGACAGAATCAAAGTTCTCAAGAAATTGGAGCAACAGATTCCCCAGGAATTGTCTCATTCAAACTACCTTAACGATGCTGCTATTAGTGACATTATAGGTTTGGGGTTGAAAGGGGCCATTGAGGCAGGAGTAGATTATGAACAGATTGAGTTGGTTAACACTTCGGATGTTCGAGAATTTTTATTTGATGTTAGCGAACAAATCAGCCAGAGAATTGTTAGGAATATCAATTTATATCGATCACAGTTTGAATTAGATGAATTAATGAAACCTGTTTTATATGATGATGAGTTTAGAAACGGGGCCTCTAGGATATTCAACAAGAATAGCTGGCAAAAGTTGGCTGTCTTGGGAAGTAATTTACGTCTAAATGCAATGGCAGATATGATTTTCTTTAATGAAATCATGAGCGACTTAGAATTTGTTGAGTACGGCACTCATCTATCTATTTACTTTGTCGTAAAACGTTATAAACGTTCAAAAATAAATAGTGACAATTTATCAGATTTGACTAACTACTACTATGAGTATAATTACCAAGTCAATAAGAAGGGGTATAAATGGACACAAGACAAAAAATCATTATAGTTCTAACTTCTGGAACTATTCCTGACGAAGTATTGGCCGAGTATAGTGACCTATTTGGACTTTCTGAAGGTGAAAAAGAAGTTGTAGGAACATTTAGTTATGGCCATAATCAGATTGGATTATATTTTCCTAGTGAGTATCAACAGAAAGTTGTTGAGCTCATAAAAAGTGGGAAAGTAGAAAAGGATGCTGCTTACACTTCGTACTATGAGACAGATTCAGATACAGGCCAAGGTGTCCTTGCACCAGTTGAATATTGGAAAGAAGTCTCTATTGACGGGAATGGAACCAGCGAATATGAGGACATTATCAACGAAGCCCTTGAAGTAGACCTGGAACCTAGTTTGGGATTTAATTTGGACAATATTTCTAAAGGTTATGCTCAAATGATTTCTGGTTTTGAATCAGAATTAAACGATATGAAACAGTCTATGCCAGAAGAAATTCAGGCCTACCACAACGATGAAAACTTTGAAGAAATTAAAAAGAACGCTATTGAAAAGGTAATTAACAGCGAAGATTACAAAAAACTTGTCGATTTACAAAATCACTCTAAGGTAGATCCTGAAGAGGTTGAAAAAAAGGCCCAAGAATTACAGAAACAATATGAGCTTGAAAAAACAAACTACTTTTTTGAGAACAAAATTCCTATAAATGCAGATACCATACGCGAATATGACGCAGAGGAAGGTCGCCTAAACGAGCTACAAAAGAAAATAGATGAATTAGGCGAAGCTTCGATTCCGACGGAAAAACAAGCAGAAATTAAGCAATTAAAAAAATCGATACGAAATCAGATCATCTCGATTGTTGACCAACAAGTAGATTATGATTTTGCTAGCCTGGCTGCTATTTCGCAAAAGAAAAAAGAATTTCTGAGTTCGCTAAAAGAGGTTCTAGACGAGGGTGACTTACAGGCAGAAGGATCTACGCAACCTAATAGTCTATTACTAGATGTTATGAGTTCTCCAAGCGAGAGTGAAACAAATAATGAATCAAGTTCCGAAACCGAGAACTTACAAGAGTTTGATGAAACACCTGAGGTTTTATCAGAAGTTCAAACAAACGATACGCAACCTGAGAACTCAACCCCTGAAAAGGATGAAGTTGATTTAGGAGACTTGGATGCGTCATTGAATAATGAAGACGCTGAGCAGTTTGGAGTCTCAGGTTTTAGGGCTCTCGAAGGGGAACCTGTAATTAAAAAGGAAAAGTCAGATATAGAAAACGGAGAAGAAGAAATGAAACAAGAAGAACATACAGAAGAGCAGGAACAAGGACTAGATGGTTGGTTTGATACTAAAAACACTCCTACCGAAAAAGAGGAAGTAGTTGCTTCCAAAACAGAAAAACCAAGTGAGGAAGAAAAAACTCCTAAGAAGCCTAACAAACAAGCATCTAAGAAAGGTCTTGTTGGTAAGTTTAATAAATTGGAAAAGAAAGAAAAGATTTTCTTTGGTATGACAGGAGCTGTAGGCGTTATCATACTAATTTTGGGGATCAGTACAGTGTTAAGCATCTCTAAAGCGTTGAATGCTCCTAAAGACAATTCTATAAAATCAGAGAAAGTTGAAAGTAAATCTTCTAAGACAAAGAGCGATTCTTCTTCGTCTAAATCAAAAAGCAAAACCTCTAAGTCTTCAGACGATACGGATAGCGGCAAAAAATACAAACTCAGCAAATCTCAATATGAAGACTATGTGAGCCGTCTATCAGCTCTTTCTGGAATTTACATTAATTCAGATGGTGGCTTAGGTGGAGAATTGAAATTCTCAGACGGTTCAACACGACGCATTAAAAAATTCACTCGCGATGGGGAATTGATCGTGATTGACGAGAATAAAAAAGAAACCACATTTGATAAGAAATGGGTAGATGGCTTGTTAGCACGTCTAGAAGCTGAAGGAACTTCAAGCAAAGAGAGTGGGCAAAGCGAAGAAAGTACAGACAAATCAAAAGAAGGTGGGGAATAATATGGACGTTATATCTGAGTATTTTTCTAAGATATTTTACATTCTTCAGCTTCTGGGACAAAAAATCTTAGATTTCTTCGTAAATCACCCTACAATAAGCTTCACAATCTGTGCTATCTTTATTGGCTTTACGTGGTTGATTGAAAATATTGACTCAACTCGATAGAAGGGAAAGTTATGACAAAACTAGAATTTGATTCTCCAAATAAAGCAAGGAAAAAGAAATATACTTGGCGAAATCGTGAATATTGGCAAGGACTAGATTGGAAAAGCATAGGACTTAAACATGGCCTACCTATTGGTATAACCTTAATAATCGGACTTACATGGGGTTATAAGATGGGAAATCTAACTAAAGCCTTAACTACAAAATCAGGCAACGTATCAATTGTGAATACCGTTGACTTACCAGAACAAGTTTCTGAGCTTCAAAACACTCAATTGGATGTGTTTAAGAATACACTCGGACAGTTAGGTACAGATGATTCTACATCTTCTTCCTCTACGTCCTCTACATCAACTCCATCTTCATCTGCTGTAGCAAGTGATGAAGAAGCAGAGAATAATTTAGGGAATACTATTGCTTCTGTCAATTACCAGACAGAGCTAGACGCATTCTTCAAAACATACCTAGGATTAGACTACACGACAAACGCTGAAAGTCGATACCTTCTGCTGAAAGATTACCTAGCTGACGATGTGAAAGTTGACAACAGTTCTAAAAAAGCTACTAAACTAACGGATAACATGATGGAATTTCTAGAAAGTAATTCCTGGGCCAAATCTAGCAAAAGTCAAACAGCTTTAGCTGGTAGTGTTATTCCTAGCATCATGGCTGGTTCCAACGATAAAAATATTATTTACAATGTTATTGTTCCAGCGACTAATGAAAAACGTGAGTTTGCTAACCTATCCTTCATTGTGAAAGTTGATAGAAATAAAAAAATCACAGCGATAACTTATCAAGGGAAAATCAGCGATAATGGCAACATCAAGCTTTGGTATGATAACTTGAATAGTATTTTGACAGGATTGCCAGTAAACGATACTAGCACTGATAATTTCGCTCCTAATTCACCTAAAGAGAAGAAGGAGACGACGGATGGTGATAAAGCTGAGAATAAGGAAAATAGTGATACTCAAAAAGAACCATCTAAGGAAGAGTAGTGAGGTGAGCTGTTATCAATAAGAAAGTTAACAAGTTAGTAGCTCTCATACTGCTGGCTATTCAGTTATCTGCCATCACACTTCAAGCTTCCGTATCAACTGTGGCTTACGCTCAAGATGATCGCAGTATCTATGTTAAGAAAAAGAAGAATAATGATTGTGATATTGAAGAAATCCAAGATTCAAGTGATTTGCCAAATGTATCGCCATCTGACTGGAGCTTAGTTCTTGTCAATCGGGATAACGTCAAAGAAGAAATGAATCCTAACTTGGCTACAGTTGACAATATTCAAGTAGATTCTCGAATAAAAGACGCAACCGAGAAATTGATTGCAAAAGCTAAAGAGATTAATCCTGCGTTTCATTTGATTTCAGGTTATCGTAGTGTAGAGACACAGAAAACCCTCTACGAGAACTACACCAAGAAAGAGATGTCAGAAAAGCACCTTTCTAAAGAGGAAGCTGAAAAAGTTGTTCAAACTTATTCCCAGCCTCCAGGTTCATCAGAACACATGACGGGGCTAGCAATAGATATCTCAACGGTTGATTCTCTTAACCAAATGAGTGAATCTGATGCTAATGCTTTGGAAAAAATTGCCGTAGAATTAGGGTTTGTAAAACGTTTTAAATCAAACTATAAAGACCAAACAGGGGTTGATAACGAGGATTGGCATTACCGCTATGTAGGGACCGAAAGTTCTAAATACATGACAGATAAAGGTTTATCTTTAGAAAAATATCTCGAACAACTAAAGAACAAACCAAAAGCCAAATCTAAAAAATCTAAAAAGGATGGGAAATCTTCTGGTCCTTCGTCAGAATCAGCTTCTATGGGCGACGCTGGAGGTGATTGGACTACTCCAGGGACACCCAGCTACAAAGTTGCAGAGACACTTTTCAAGATTTTAACAGAGGATTTTGGACTAAGTGGAACAAGTGCTGCTGGTTGGATTGGGAACGTGCAAGCCGAATCTGGTTTTGATATGGCAGCCGTCGAAGCAGAGAACAACCAAAGTTATGCTGGTAGGGGATATGGTCTTTTCCAATTCACCCCTGGTTCAAAGTATTTGGATAGTGAATTTTATAAAAAAGGCGCTAGTCAAGAAGAAGAAATTAAACACCAGGTGGAGTTTGTATGGAATAGTGAGTTTGCTAACGGAGCCTACCAAAGTTACCTTCCTAATGCGTCATCTTGGTTTGGATTAAGCGGAGTTGATAGTATCGATGATGTCTTGGACAATGATAACGTCGAAAATGCAATGCTTATCTTCTTCTCAGTATATGAGCGTGGGGATGTCGCTCAAATGCACAGAGAACGTCGTCTTACAGCTGCAAAAGCAGCTAACTCACTATTTAACACAAAGAACGTAAAAGCCGATAAATCTAAATGGAAATTATCAGGTGGAACATCTTCAAATACCGCAACCATTACTACTAAAGCTGGTCTTAATGAAGATAACGTTGATTGTGATGAGGATTCAAATAAGGACTCAGATAGTGGTGGAGCAACAGATGGTACTGGAACAGTTCCTGCTGATGCTACAGCGTGGGGATATAAACCAGACGAAGTTCCAGATAGCTTGAAAGGCTTTATCCATGATCCAGCAAAAATTGGCATGGAGTATGGAGGTTCAAAAGGATGGTATGATCCAGGTTCTCTCTACCTAGCTGGACAGTGCGTAAACTTCACTATCAGTATGGCTAATATTATCTGGGGACATGAGGGTAGTGTATCAGGGAATGGTATCGCACAGGCTCAAGGTTGGGCTGGTGTATTTGGAAATTCTACCAAAACCAAACCTAAAGCAGGAGCTATTTTCTCTAGCGGCTCTTCAAATCCTGGACACACAGGTATTGTGAGTCACGTTTTCGAAAACGGCGACATTTTGATTATAGAGCAAAACACCCCTCTATCTGGAGCGGATTACTACGGTAAATCGTGGACATGGAATTACCGCATCCACACGGTAGCACAACAAAAAGCAGATAACTTTGTTTTTGCTTATCCAGACAGTGGGGAGCCTAAGTGGTAAAAAGATAGCATTAGCTATCTTTTTTTATAATAAAACAAAGAACTATTGACGTATAGTATCGAAAGAGTTATAATATAACTATAAAATGATTCAGGAGATAAAATATGATCAATAATGTTGTGCTAGTAGGGCGTATGACTCGTGATGCGGAACTTCGTTATACACCAAGTAATGTCGCTGTTGCCACATTCAGTCTTGCTGTTAATCGTAACTTTAAAGGCGCTAATGGAGAGCGTGAAGCTGACTTCATTAATTGTGTTATCTGGAGACAGCAAGCTGAAAATTTGGCGAATTGGGCTAAAAAGGGAGCTTTGATTGGCATTACAGGGCGGATTCAAACTCGAAACTACGAAAATCAGCAAGGGCAACGTGTCTATGTAACTGAAGTTGTTGCTGATAATTTCCAAATGTTGGAAAGCCGAGCTAGTCGTGAGGCTGCCAGCCCTGGAGGATATAGCAATAATAACTTTGGGAACACATCAGGAGCTTTTGGTGACAGCCCTGTTACGGACGGATTTAATTCCACACCAGCAAACAACTTCCAATCAGGATCTAATCCATTTGGTGCTGCTGGATCTATCGATATTTCAGATGATGATTTACCATTTTAACTAGAGAGGAGTATATATGACTGAAGAATTGAAAAAAGAGTCTCTTAGAGAGATTTTTTGGAGTAATGCCAAGAAAACCCTTAATGGCAAATATTGGAAAGATAGAAGGACATACAATGATTTGTCAGAAGCTACTGGTATACCTGAAGGTAGTCTTCGCATGTTGTTCATGAACCGTCCTAAAAGCAGCATAGAGAAAATTGTGACTGTTACAAATGGACTAGACAAAATAACAAAGGAGAAAGTCAGTTTAGCAACACTTCTATCTAGCGAAAACATAGATGAGAATGAACATCCTGAGTTCTCTAAGGAACCCGAGGAAGTAACGAAGGATTTTTGGAGAAATATCCGAAATGCTATCCAGATATCGGATAGCACAAGTCCTTCAGAAGCAAAAAGACGAATGACGAAGTTTATAGTTTCGACAGGAATGTCATCAACGAACTACAAACTTAACAACCAAACGGGCACAGTATCTCTCGATACACTTGAAAACTTTGCAAGACGTTTAGAGGTAGAACCTTACGAATTACTCGCTAAAAGTAAAGGAAAATGATAGGAGAAAAGATATGGATAAAACAACATACAATCTACTAAAGGTTAGTGAAAAAGAAACTAAAGAAGGCTGGGGAGCACGCGCATATCTCTACGAAAACAAATATTATATCGATCCTGACGATTCACAGGCCTTTAATTCTGAAGAAGAGGTAGAAGCGTATAAGAAAGCCCTGGTTAATGATTTCTTTGCTAGTAAATAAGGAGGGGATTATAGCTTGAAGAACAAGTTAACAATCATTATCGCAATCTGCGTTTCTATTGCCCTTGTTGGAGGATTGTTTTTCTGGGTATCGTCTACTAATACCCAGAACAAGTATACCTATGATTACCAGGTATCAAAGCAAGCTTTATCCGCAGAGAAACGCTTGAAATCCCCTGATAAGGGACAAATCGATATTTATATCGCTTTTAAAAAGACCTGCCCTGTTTGTCAAAAACAAGAGAAGGCAATTACTGAAGCAACTGAAAAACTACCCCAAAATGTGAACGTGACCTATATTGACATTACAGATGGTCTTCCTAAGTATCTGTCCGCAGCTTTTCCTGAAGGGACTTATGAAGGAGCTAAAACACCCTATGTAGTCGTTACCGACAATACTATTGATGATAACGGGAAATTGCATTTAATCTACACAGGGCGCTTATCGAATGATACAAACATTGAAAAATTCAACACAGCCATCAAAAACACTCAATAAAAAACACACTGCTTATGATGAGCAGTGTGTTTTTTATATTTTTGGAGAACTTGAAAATAAGTAAGCTATATCACTCTTTAACAGGAGTTAAAGTAATTTCTCCTCTATGATCTTTACTGTAATACCATACTTCAGCAGTAATAGTACCATTATTTACTTTGACTTTTTTCAATTCTAAAGCTGCAACATTAGTACCAATACCGCTATTGTTACCATCTCCATCATCACTTAGAGAAATAGTTGTTCCATCTTTTGAAATAGAATACGTGTTTTTTTCTTTTTTTACATCACTATCAAATGTAGCCTTTGTTCCTTTTAGGATACTAGAATACTTGCGATAATATCCTTGGTTCTTATCTGCTACACCAAAGTACAAAGCACCCTCCTCTTTGCCACCATTTTCATCTGTCCAAACGTAATTATAGGCCTGTTGGCTAACAGTGCTTGCAAGATCTTTTTGTCCCACACAGCCTGCAAGACCAATTATTAGAAGTGCTGAAAAAACAGCTAGAAATAATTTTTTAAATGTCATTTTATATACCATCCTTTAATTAAAATTATAACATAAAAAATAGCTTAGACAAGGCTTTTATTCACATTTAGAGCAAATAAAAATATTAAAAAAATACAAAAGGCGCTTGACTATACCT
>ENA-OWLI01000101-OWLI01000101.1-metagenome-genome-assembly--contig:-NODE-101-length-15234-cov-10.307596_pt1 | contig 15234 bp, 15 predicted proteins | sample MGYA00245346_ERZ651096 | MGnify/ENA primary metagenome ERZ651096 (study PRJEB26857, sample SAMEA4031766) | metagenome | biome: human; feature: oral; material: saliva | place: Philippines | collected 2014...
TGTACCCACAAAACCAATTACTTCACCGGCACGGACTCTGCCGTCGGCAGGGCTGAACGCGCTCATGTGGCCGTACAGGGTTTCCACGCCGTTGGCATGGCGGATCATCACGGTATTGCCGTAGCCGCCTTTCCAGCCTTTGAAAATCACTTCGCCGTCGGCAGCAGCCTTAATCGGCGTACCGGTCGGCGCGGCATAGTCGATACCGGTGTGCATACGGACGGTATGCAGAACCGGGTGGACACGGTAACCAAACGGGGAAGAAATGCGCGTGTACGCAACAGGCTCGGTATTAAAGCCTTCTTTTTGTTGCAGGGACTTACCGTTTTGGTCGTAGTAGCTACCGCTTTCTTCGTCGCCTTTGCCTTGGCTGTAATAATAGGCTTGGTAAGTTTTGCCGTCTTTAACCACTTCAGCCGCCAAAATATCGCCGACCGCCATTTGCTGGCCGCGGAAATACATGCTGTTGTACAAAAGACGCACGGTATCGCCTTCACCCAAGTCACTCATATTGAACGAATCGGCAAAGATTTCTTTGAGCTGGATATACACTTCGGAAGGGATTTCGGCACGGAGCATATCGCCGATGGCGGAAGTGCGGATTTGCACGGAGCGCAGGGTCGGCATGGTTTTCATATCGATTTCGGCATTGGAGATGCGCCATTTGCCTTTGACTTTTTCCAAAGCGACCAAGTTGCGTTCCAATTCTTCATCGGTAAAGAATTGAACGTCGGTCACTTGGCCTGAAGAATCGATGCGGATGTTGACGGATTGGTTGGTCCGCAGGTTTTTCATGTCGAGGTTGGCATTGTTTTTCGCCATGATTTGCTTGATGTCTTCTTGATTGACACCCATGCGCGTCAAAACGTCTGCCAAAGAGTCGCCGGCTTGGACGGCTTCTTGCACCCAATAGCTGGATTGATAGGTATTGGTTTCCACATAAACGGCAGGCAGCTCTTCGGAAATACGCTCGACTTTGAAATCGGTCTGTGCTGGTTGAGGGTCGGTAATGGCGTATGCGGTCATGATGCCTGAAGCCGGCAGCAGAAACGCTAAGAGGGTTGCTTTGAATCGAGTGGAATATTTGTTTTTAATCACGCGTTATCCTTAATGGGGCGGTCTGTTTTTGAGGTTTGCAGAATGCCGGCACATCCGGCCTGCCGCGACCGCCTGCTGGTTTAAACAGTTTTGGGGATAAAGGACTTTGAGTCTTTTTTCCGATCTGAAAATCAGGTTTTCATTCGGAATGAATGAGATCGTGTTTGAGATTGACGTTATTATCAGGGCTATTGTGTTGATTTACACCCTGTTTTTCTGAAATTTACGCCTTGCATTCTAGCATGACAGCCCGTTTTTTCCAAACCGGCCGTCTGAACGGCTCTTTTTCAGGGCGTAAAGGCAAGGTTCCGAAACGCATCATTTATCGCGTAAAATAACGGTTTTCCTATCTATTTGCGCTTATGAAGCTGACCCTCGCCCTCCCCTCGCTCAACCGTTTTGCCGACGAATCCGTGCCTGAGCTTGCTTTACCTGCTTTTAACCGTCTTTTGCATTACGGCATATTACGCAAAGAAACACTCAGGCCGTCTGAATTTTACGGACGCCATTTGTGGAGCGGCAGCCTCATTACCCAAGTGCAACGTTTACGCCACACAAGCCCAAACCGCACAGCCGCTTTTGCCTCTCCGGTTTGGCAACAGATGGGCATGCACCATGTCAACATTATCGGCGGCGAGTTTATCGGCATCCAAAAAGAGGAGGCGCAACGGTTATGTGCGGATTTGTCGGCGTTTTATCAAGATAAAGATTGGCAATTCGAGCCGCTTTGCGAAAGCATGTGGCTGCTCAGTATGCCGGAGATTGAAGATTGGGGCGCGGAATGTGTTTTGGATGTGTGCGGGCAGCCGGAAATGGACGGTCAAGCACACGGCAAAGATGCGGTGTCTTGGTTGGCCATGCAGACGGAAATCCAAATGTTTCTTCACACGCATCCGATTAACCAAGCGCGTGAACAACAAGGATTGCCGGAAATCAACGGTTTGTGGCTGTGGAATGACGCGGACGGTACACAGTCTGCGGATATCGTCGCCTCAGACAGCGCATGGGCGCGTTTTTCGGATACACCCAAACTCGATGCGCCGTATGATTTGAAGGCTTGGTTTGAGATGGTTCAAGAAACAGGCAACACGGTTTCAGACGGCCTTATCTTTTTGGACGACTTGGTTTCCACCTTACAAACAGGCGATGTTTGGGCATACAAAGATATTTTGGAAAGCTGGGAAACCCGTTGGTTTGCGCCTTTATGGGACGCACTCGCCTCAGGCCGTCTGAAAACCGTTTGCATTGCTACAGACGGCGAAAACGGCGGCACGCTGGAAATCGGCCGCCGTTCCAAATGGGCGTTTTGGCGCAAAGCTAAAACGTTTAACGGATCGTGGTAAGCGGTTTTAAGCCTCCAACGCTTCCAATTTGGCCGAAATTTTGTCCCACACATCCTGCAACGGAATCGCTTTCAACAGACGTGTCGGATCGTTGGTGTCGATACTGTCGGGGTGAGGTAATTCGGCATAATCGCCGGCATAAATGACTTCCGCCTGTTCGGAATACGGACGCCATTTATTCACCCATGACGCGCCAAACAAAGCGATTTGCGGTTTATCCAAAGCAGCGGCGATGTGCATCGGTGCAGAATCGACACCGACAAACAGCTTGGCGCCCTCAATGGCCGCCGCCAATTCACGCAGGCTCAAGCATCCGGACAACACATATACTTTTCTGCCTTCCGGAATATTCAGACGGCCTATAATTTCCTGAAGCATATATTGTTCGACAGTGTCGGGAGAAGCCGTCAATACGACATTCTGCCCGCTGTTGAGCAGAAGCTGTACGATAGCGGCGTTTTTGCCGTCTTCCCAACATTTGAAATGCCAACGCGCACCCGGGTGCAGCAACACATAATCTTCGCCGTTCCAACCCTGCTCACGCAATTTCTGCCGCATGCTTTCCCTTGCATCTTGTGCCACCCAAAGGCGTACCTTCGCATCGGCCACGTCTTCGGGCTGGATAAGCGGCGCAAGGATATTCAACTGGTTTTCAACGATATGATGGCTGGTATCAAGCTCATGGTTGATAAAATCATGACAGAAGCGCCACCAGAAACCGTCGCGCTTGATGCAGTCAAAACCTACGCTGCAACGGGCGCACAGTTTGGCAATGACAGCTGCGCGCCACTGGTCGGACAGGTTGAAAGCCCAGTCATAATCACGCGCCTTCAGCTTAGACAAAAGGTTTTTCTCACACGCCAACTGCTTGAATACGCCCAGCTTCTTCCAATTTCGATCAATGGTAAAAATCTGCGCAATCTGCGGATTATCGGCAATCAGCTGCCCCGTACCGGCATACACCAGCATATCGATTTCGCAATCGGGGAAACGGGTTTTCAGCGCATCGACCACCGGCGTGCTCAAAAGCACATCACCATGATGGCGCAATTTGATGATCAGAATACGTTTGGGTTGGGCTAAAGACATACAAATACTTTCAGACGGCCTGTTGATTGGTTGCTATTGTAAAGCGGAAAACAGGTTTCATAAAATACAAAACAGGCCGTCTGAAACCTATCCTGCTGATTCATCGCTATAAAATCCGCACAAGCCATGCAATTTATATTACAATCCGCACCCCGTGGTTCGAAAACCTCCCACATTAAAAAACTAAGGAAACCTCATGTCCCGCAACAACGAAGAGCTGCAAGGCATCTCCCTTTTGGGCAACCAGAAAACCCAATACCCGAGCGAATACGCGCCTGAAATTTTGGAAGCGTTCGACAACAAACATCCCGACAACGACTATTTCGTCAAATTCGTCTGCCCCGAGTTCACCAGCCTCTGCCCGATGACCGGCCAGCCCGACTTTGCCACCATCTACATCCGCTACATCCCCCATATCAAAATGGTGGAAAGCAAATCCCTGAAACTCTATCTCTTCAGCTTCCGCAACCACGGCGACTTCCATGAAGACTGCGTCAACATCATCATGAAAGACCTCATCGCCCTGATGAATCCAAAATACATCGAAGTATTCGGCGAATTCACACCGCGCGGCGGCATTGCCATTCATCCGTTTGCCAACTACGGCAAAGCAGGCACAGAGTTTGAAGCTTTGGCACGCAAACGCCTGTTTGAGCACGATGCACAATAATCCCGTTCAGACGGCCTAACGTCCTTTTCATTGCAAGACTTTATCTATTGCACAGTCTTGCAAGGCTTCATGCCGTCTGAAAAAACTTCCGAAAGATTCCCATGTACGAATTTACTGCCGCACAGCAGAAGAAAGCGCTCTTCTGGCTGGTGCTTTTCCATATTTTTATTATTGCCGCCAGCAACTATCTGGTGCAGTTCCCCTTTCAAATTTTCGGTATTTTTACCACTTGGGGCGCATTTTCCTTCCCCTTTATCTTCCTCGCTACCGATCTGACCGTACGCATTTTCGGCGCGCCGTTGGCGAGACGGATTATTTTTTGGGTAATGTTCCCCGCCCTGCTGCTCTCTTACGTCTTCTCCGTCCTCTTTCATGACGGCAACTGGACAGGCTGGGCATCTTTAACCGAATTTAACACCTTCGTCGGCCGTATCGCATTGGCCAGCTTTTCCGCCTATGCGCTCGGGCAAATCCTCGATATTTTTGTGTTCAACAGATTACGCCGTCTGAAGTCATGGTGGATTGCCCCTACTGCTTCCACCGTGGTCGGCAACGCGTTGGACACGCTGGTGTTTTTCGCCGTTGCCTTTTACGCGAGCAACGATGAATTTATGGCGGCAAACTGGCAGGGCATCGCATTTGTCGATTATCTGTTCAAACTCGCCATCTGCACCCTCTTCTTCCTGCCTGCCTACGGCATCGTATTGAGCATCTTGACCAAAAAACTGACCTCCTTAAACGTCCGTCAAGAAATGCCCGAATCGGTTTTAGCCAAATAAGCAATAGATAAAAAACAAGGCCGTCTGAAACTTTAATCGTTCAGACGGCCTTTTATGTTTCAAACAATTAACCGGTCAATTGTTTGGTAATCAGTTTTTTCAGCGGCGGGAAGTTATTGCTTGCACGCAATACCAAACCGCGCAGCAGTTTCGCCGGAGCAGTTTCATTGGTAAAGAGTTTCAGCAGCATATTGGTGCCGTGGTAAATCGGATGGGCGTGGAACATATGCTTGGTACTGTATTTTTCCAGCAGGCTCTTCGCACCAATATCCTGACCGCGTTGCTCGGCTTCGAGAACCAATTTAGCCAAGAGATCGGCACTTGCCAGACCCAAGTTGAAACCGTGCGCAGTAACCGGATGCATACCGACTGCGGCATCGCCGATTAACGCGCTGCGTTTGCCGTAGAAACGTTGGGCAATCATACCGACCAAAGGATAATTGTGAATGGTGCTGACCAATTCCATATCGCCCAAACGGCCTTTGAGTTGCTCTTTCACGCTGGCCGCCAATTCTTCCGGCGACATGTTTTTAATCGTTTCGGCTTTATCGCTGTCCACCGTAATCACGGTATTGGTCAAATGCTCTTCCAAAGGCAGCAACGCAATAGTGCGGCCGTAGTGGAAGCATTCATATGCGGTATGCAGGTTGGACAGAGTATGCTTCATGCGGCACACAAACATGGTACGGCTGTAATCGTGCATATCGGAAGAAATGCCCAATTGACGGCGCGTTTGCGAGAAGCGGCTATCTGCTGCCAACAACAGACGGCCGGTCAATACTTCGCCGCTTTCCAAAATAACTTGCGCCTCATCGTCAGAAGTTTTGACTTCTTTAACATTGGTGCCGGCCAGGATTTTCACGTTGTCCAATTTGGACACGACTTCATAAGCGGCTTTGCGGATATTGTGGTTGGAGATCAAATAGCCCAAGCAGTCCGCAGGCTCGCCGCGCGCCTGAGTCGGTTGCGGGAAATGGAGCTGGTAATCGGAATGGCCGTTCAACACTTTGGCATCGCGCAAAGGATAAATTTCGTCTTTTGGAATCAAATCCCACATACCCAATCGCTGCATGATTTCGCGCGACAAGTGTGTCAGTGCGATTTCACGGCCGTCATACGGCGGATTTTGCAACACTTCTAAAGGACTTCTTTCAATCAGGGTTATGTTCAAGCCGCTTCCGGCCAACTCTGCGGCAAAACTTAATCCGGCAGGGCCTGCGCCGACGACGAGAATATCACTGTGTAAGCTCATGGGAGGAATTCCTTGTATTCAACTGATACGGATTTTTTCAGACGGCCTTAAGTTTACTGTGTTTAGCTACAAGAGGGTAAATCAAAGGCATTTGATAGATTATATAGAAAGAGTTGATAGAATAAAACAAAGACCATCGATTATAAGCACGTTTTTACTTTGGCCTTAATATAAATCAAGCTTCACGACATACGGATTTTATCAAACAGACAAAACAGTCTGACAAACAAAAACCGCATTCCGAAAAGGAATGCGGCTTTCAATCGTAAAACGATTATTCTTCAGAACCGGTGTAAGGACGGATGCTGACGGTTTTACGGTTCAGCGCGCCTTTGGTTTTGAATTCAACGTAACCGTCGACTTTAGCAAACAAAGTGTGGTCTTTGCCCATGCCTACATTGTCACCTGCGTGGAATTTAGTACCACGTTGACGAACGATGATAGAGCCTGCCGGAATCAGCTCGTTGCCGTAGGCTTTAACGCCCAAGCGTTTGGCTTCTGAATCGCGACCGTTGCGGGTGCTACCGCCTGCTTTTTTACTTGCCATTTGTAATACTCCTGAACTTACTTGAAATTAGGCGATTGCCACGATTTCGATTTGGGTGAAATTTTGGCGATGGCCTTGGCGTTTTTGGTAGTGTTTGCGACGACGCATTTTGAAAATGCGTACTTTCTCGCCACGACCATGAGCAACGACTTTAGCTGTTACTTTTGCGCCTTCGATAAAAGGTGCGCCTACTTTTACAGATTCGCCGTCAGCAATCATCAAAACTTCAGTCAGTTCGATTTGGCTGTCGAGTTCGGCTGGTATCTGTTCTACTTTCAATTTTTCGCCAACGGAAACTTTGTATTGTTTACCGCCGGTTTTTACGACCGCGTACATACTCAACTCCATGAGAATTAGGTTAACATTCCGCACACCATGTGCGAAACGAGCTATTCTATTTCTATTTGCCTGTTTTGTCAAAATTTATTTTATTTACAAGTGAAAAGGCCGTCTGAAAGATATGTTGCATGCTTTTTAACTGATATAATCACGCGCTGGATTGCTGATATCTTTATGCAACGTTATTACCCCGACCGAATGTACGGGTTTAAACAGATTCATTGGAGCCCCCGCTCCGTTTTGTCAACAGAGAATGTTTTATGCTCGAAAACCTGCCTTACTTCCAACGCCACCTGCCCGATGACCTTGCCAAAGTGAATGCGGTCATCAACCAAGCTGTTCAATCCGATGTCGCGCTGATTTCACAAATCGGCACATACATCATCAGCGCGGGCGGTAAGCGCCTGCGTCCGATTATTACCATTTTGGCAGGCAAAGCAGTCGGGCATGACGATGAAAAACTGTACTCGCTGGCAGCGATGGTGGAATTCATCCACACCTCCACCCTCCTGCACGACGATGTCGTCGATGAAAGCGATTTGCGCCGCGGCCGTAAAACGGCAAACAACCTCTTCGGCAACGCGGCGGCTGTTTTGGTCGGCGACTTCCTATATACACGCGCCTTCCAACTGATGGTTGGTTCCGGCAGCATGCGTATTTTGGAAGTGATGGCAGATGCGACCAACATCATCGCCGAAGGCGAAGTCATGCAGCTGATGAACATCGGCAATACGGATATTACCGAAGAGCAATACGTCCAAGTTATCCAATACAAAACAGCAAAACTGTTTGAAGCGGCCGCGCAAGTCGGCGCAATTTTGGGCAAGGCTTCCCCCGAACACGAGCAAGCCTTGAAAGACTACGGCATGTATGTCGGTACGGCTTTCCAAATCATTGACGATGTATTGGACTATTCTGGCGAAACCGAAGAAATCGGCAAAAACGTCGGCGACGATTTGGCAGAAGGCAAACCTACCCTGCCATTGATTTACCTGATGAGAAACGGCTCAGAGCAGGCAGCAAACGATGTGCGCCACGCTTTGGAAAATGCCGACCGCAGTTATTTTGAAAAAATCCACGACTATGTCGTCAACTCCGACGCTTTGCCGTATTCGATTTCCGAGGCGAAAAAAGCCGTCGACAAAGCCATCGCTTCATTGGACGTGTTGCCTGACAGCGAAGTCAAAGAAGCCATGATCCAACTGGCAAAAGAATCCTTGGCCCGAGTATCTTAATCCGATGAATTTCAGCTTTGTCCCTTTGTTTCTGGTTACGCTGATTTTTTTGGGCGTTGTCAGCAACAACAACTCGATTACGATTTCGGCGGCCGTCTTATTGCTGATGCAGCAAACCGCTTTGTCGCAATACATTCCCTTCATGGAAAAACACGGCCTGCAAGTGGGCATCATTATGCTGACCATCGGCGTATTGAGTCCGCTGGTTTCCGGCAAAATACAGATTCCGCCGCTGTCCGAGTTTCTCAATTTCAAAATGATTGCCGCCGTCCTTATCGGCATCTTCGTCGCTTGGCTTGCCGGACGCGGCGTTCCATTGATGAGCGAACAGCCTGTTTTGGTAACCGGATTATTAATCGGCACAGTCATCGGCGTTGCCTTTGTCGGCGGCATTCCGGTCGGCCCTTTGATTGCCGCCGGCTTATTGTCTTTTTTTGCCGGAAAGGTTTAAAATCCCCTCCTTTACCGCCTCGCCATAGTTCAACGGATAGAACGTATGCCTCCTAAGCGTAAAATACAGGTTCGATTCCTGTTGGCGAGGCCACAGTTTCAATGAAAGCCTTTCATACTTTGAAAGGTTTTTTTGTTATCAATAAATAAAGGCCGTCTGAAACTTTTCAGACGGCCTTTTCATTTTGCCAAACCGTTAACCCGGACGACCGTCCGAACGCGGGCGGATAAGCCAAGGAATATATTTCCATGCGTACAACAGCAGAGACACGGCAAACAAAGCGGCGGAGCAACGGATACTGTGCGTGTATGCCGTACCGCTCACAAAGGTAGCCAAAACACGGATAACCGTTGCGGCAATCATCAGCCAAAAGGCGACAGGAACCACTTTAGGCGGCGGATAAATAGAGTTGCCGGTATGGCCAAGCGCAGTTCGCGCCATCATGCCCAAAGTCAGCACGCCGATACCGCCAACGCCGATAAGGTGTACGCCCAAATTCAGGAAACTTGAAATCCAATAAGAAAGGCCGACAGCAATCAAGCCCAAGCCTGTAAACAGATAGCCGGCAAACAAAATCCAAAGCATAGGCTCTTTCAGTACGGCTTTATACCACCAGCGGTACACCTGCACGGTAAAAATCACACCGGCAGCAATAGAGAACAAAGCAGCCAATCCCGGCAATATGTTATGAGCCATCATCATGGCAGTCAGCATAGGCAGCCAAAGCGATGCGTGCGCTACCCATTGAGGGCTGGGAATTTGCGGCACGTTCAAACGTTTGGACGTAAAGAACGAGATAATCCGCATACCGATCAAACCGATAAAACCGGCCACCATAATCAAACCGGATTGCAAACCGGTCATCAGCGCAATGGCATCAAACGGCTGCATTTTCATATGGAACGCGAAATGGGTACCGCCTAAAACAAAAATAGCAAATACGGCAACATAGTTGCGCTTGTTTTGAGAACGGATTACCGGCAAAGCCATGCACACCGCGCCATACCAGAAAAAGATCGTGCCGAATATGCCGCTTGCCGTTGCACCCCAGCCGGGAATAAACACACACAAACGCGCAAGCAGCCAAAATGCGGTCAAACCTGCCAATGCCTTACCACGCGTGGGCGGCTGGCCAGTCCAAGTTGCCACCGCGGTCAGCAAGAATGCAATAACAACCAAACCGGCGTAGCCCCAAATCATTTCATGGGCATGCCAATAAAAACCCGGCAACTCAGGCGTACCCTGATAGCCGAAGCCCCAAAGCAATATAGACAATGCGCCATACAAAGCCGCCAACGAATAAAACGGGCGGAAGGCCATTGCCCATACAGGATGTTTGAACAAATCGTTCATGGTGGTTCCTTCAATTTTTATATCATCATAAAACAGCAACAGAGGCCGTCTGAAACTTTTTCAGACGGCCATCGATTCCCTTCCCTATTACACATTCTCAGGCAAAGGCAAAAAAGGTTCAATCGCAGGAAAAAGCTCGCGCTCCTCAAAACGCGCATGATCACGCAAAGTTACCGCAAAATCCTTATTCCATGATTCATTCACATATTCAGGATGAGCCATCATCGCACGCAACTTGGCATGATCGCCTTCAAAACGCTGCCTCAATGCAGGATCAACCTTATCCCAATACGGCGCAAACATGGTTTCCTCTTCCAAAAAATGTGGCTCAAGCTCCGCAAAATGAGGATCCAGCTCCGCTTGATGGCTTTGCTCCGGCGTACGCAGGAGACGGACGCACAACGACAGCGAGCCATGATGCTCACGGGAAAGTTCTATTAATGCAGGGTGGCGTTTCAAGGGTTTCATAAGTTCGTTATAATGGCAACAGTCTGTCAAACTGGATTAATTCAAATGTTTCAGATATTATGAAACCCAATCCCACATAAAGTCAAACAGCCCCTCTCCAAGCAATACGCTTTTGACATATAATAAAAATATCTAAAGAGCCAGCCATGTATCTGACCCAACATACCGATTACGGATTGCGCGTATTGGTTTATACCGCCATTAACGATGACACCCTCGTCAATATCAGCACCATTGCCGAGACTTACAATATCTCCAAAAGCCATTTGATGAAAGTGGTTACCTCATTAGTCAAAGGCGGATTTCTGGTCAGCGTGCGCGGCAAAGGCGGCGGTTTGCGCTTGGCAGACGAGCCTGAAAAAATCAATATCGGCGCAGTCGTCCGCCATCTTGAGCCGATGCAGGTTGTCGAATGCATGGGCGATAACAACGAATGCCTCATCACCCCATCCTGCCGACTGACCGGCATCATTACCGGCGCCATCAAAGCCTTCTTCAACCATTTAGATCAATACTCCCTGCAAGATCTTTTAGACAAACCAACCTACGACATACTCTATACCCCACGTATCCCCATCAACGAAATAAGCCGAATGATTGATTAAACTTTCAGGCCGTCTGAAAAACCATCAAGACATACTGAAATAACCAATAACCTTTTGATATAGGGCAGTGGTATTACTCGGAAAATAAAAAATGCCGTCTGAAATTAGGATTTTCAGACGGCATTATATTAGTATCTATAGAACGAGTATGCCTAATAGCACACTCATTCTACCGATAGCTAGGCTTTATATATGCTGTGGCTTGTCCGCTTTGCCAACCCTTGCCGCAATTCCGTAAACTCGGGCGTGTCAAATACGCTGCCGGGTTGGGGAATAGTGTATTTTTCCAAATGCGCCTTGAGAATATCAAGGCTGTAACCTTTTTCTCGATTGTAAAACGCATTCGGATGCAAATAAGCTTTTACGGCTTGCTCTTTGGCACGATAGCTCTCGTAGTCAGCTTCCATATCACTGATGTTTTCTGTCAGTTGCAACAGATAACCTTCACCGATTTTTTCCACCCGATAAACCGGTGCTGTCGCGAGTTTTTTCTCACCGAACAATTCGACATAAGGTTTGCCGAAATAAGCTAACCATGGCAGATTGGGAAGCCAGTGGCGCAGTTCATGAGTGGTAACAATCATGCCGGGTTCTTCAGTTTCTTCACAATTGTATATACAGCAATCTATATCCAAATAATCCAGCATGCGCTGATAGGTCATATATTCAACATAGGCATAGTCGGCTTGGTTATGCTGCAACCGATGTTTAAAATAAGAATATACTTCAGAAAAAGTTTCTTCTTCATCTATATTTAAACGTATATACCCTCCCTCCATCATATGCAGAGGCGCATTATTTGCAAGCATACGCGCTGCGGAAAAAATTCCGAAACTTTCGGGATTTTTTCGTTTTTTCCAACTCAAACTCTGTAACTCAGGGACAAACTCGTCTTTTTCTGCCGCAGCATTGAGTCTTTCAAAAAAATGAGCATCAAATTTTCTAGTCGGCTCATACAGCCCCCAATTGGAGGGCTTTGCACTTTTAACGATTGCCTCATATTCAAGCAACATTTTGCCAAAATCAGATATAAACAGCTCAGTATCCGGCAAAAAGAAACTCATAAACAAAGTATTCTTAAACACGTCAATTTCCTTACTTAATACAGCCTAAAATCTATTGGCATAATATATGCAATATATTATGCAATATATTGTATCAGTGAAAGTATCGCTCCGATAGCGTTGTTAAAAAGGAAGTATCATAAATGCCGTCTGAAATTAAGATTTTCAGACAGCATTGGTTTATAAAAACCCTGCAGTTTAAATAAACGACTTCTTTTAATAGGTTAATTTTTATACTGAATACGTCAAATATGAAACAACAGAAAACCATAAAATAAGAATAATCATAGCAACCGTAAAATTTATTCTTAATATTTTCAAATAAAATTTATTGGATATTTTTTGTATTCCAAACAGCACTCTGAAAAATTTAAATTGCATACTTCCAATAAATAGATATTCAAAAAAACCTATATCCATCCTTTCTGATTTTAATATTTTATATAGCATTACTAGATTAATTATAACTGCAATAAAATACAAAAATACTAAACAAAACAGAAAATAAGGCAATAATTCCACCAAACTACTCCTTCTTTTTTAAAAAGAATTTTCCCTAAAAAATATATTGGACGACATAACCAAATTGCTATACTCGACATTATATTCCAACCCTTCACAAACCAATAAATACAAAAATGCCCGAAGCCAAAAGCCTCGGGCATTTTTAATATTTGGTGGGTCCGGTGGGTTTCGAACCCACGACCAAGGGATTATGAGTCCCCTGCTCTAACCCCTGAGCTACAGACCCGTCAAGAGTAGAAGCGGATTATAGCATAACTTGTTGCTTGTTCAAGATGCCGGGCAAATGTTTCAGACGGCCTGTTGATTTTCTATTCAGGCATTATGCCGATACGCCCAATGCTTCCCAAACTTTCAAAGCATCAGCCGTTGCTTTGACATCGTGAACACGGATGATTTGCGCGCCTCGGGCGACTGTGGCCAAAGCGGCTGCGACGCTGCCGTGTACGCGTTTGGCGGCATCTTGTTCGCCTGTCAGCTCGCCAATCATACTTTTGCGCGATACGCCGATCAGAAGGGGGAATCCGGTTGTGTCCATCAGCTCAGGCAAATGTTTTATCAGGGTGATGTTGTGTTGCAGGTTTTTGCCGAAACCGAAGCCGGGATCTAGCGTGATGCGTTCAGGGGCAATGCCTGATTGAACGCATTCTGCCGCGCGTGCTTTTAAATAACGCGCGACTTCTTCGACTACATCTTGATATTGCGGATTCAGCTGCATGGTTTTGGGCAAACCCTGCATGTGCATGAGACACACGCCTGTCTTCGGCTGTTGCGCCAGCAATGCGACTGCGCCTTCATCACTCAATGCGGCAACATCGTTGATAATATCGACGCCGCCTTGTGCCAAGGCTTTTTCCATAATTGCCGTGTGGCGCGTGTCCAAGCTGACGGGAACATTCCACTTGGCCACTTCCGCCAAAACCGGCTGCACCCTGGCCCATTCTTCTTCTTCGAGAGAAACATCATCCGAACCCGGGCGCATAGATTCGCCGCCGATATCGAGAATATCCGCGCCGTCTTTCAGCAGCTGCTCGGCATGTGCCAATGCTATTGAGACATTTTGCGAATAGGTGCCGCCATCGGAAAATGAATCGGGGGTCAGATTGACGATGCCCATGATTTTCGGTTTGTCTAAGGCGATTTCAAATCGGCCTGCCTGCCAAATGTGCGTGTTCATAATGCTTCCATTGATGAAATAATAGGATAGAGGCCGTCTGAAACTTTTCAGACGGCTTTTAGGTTTTGACTTCAAAACAGTAAATTACATTCCGCTGTAATTCGGTCCGCTCGCGCCTTCGGGACAAATCCAAGTGATGTTTTGCGTCGGGTCTTTGATGTCGCACGTTTTGCAGTGAACGCAGTTGGCGGCATTGATTTGCAGACGCGGGCTGCCGTTTTCTTCGACGATTTCATATACGCCGGCCGGACAATAGCGGGTTTCGGGCGAGGCGTATTCTTTGTAGTTTACGTCTATCATGACTTGCGGATTTTTCAGCACCAAATGGTCGGGCTGGTTTTCTTCGTGCGCGAGATTGGCGAGGAAGACGCTGCTTAAGCGGTCGAAGGTTAATACGCCATCGGGCTTCGGATAGTCAATCGGCTTGCATTCGGCGGCTTTTTTGAGCTGCTCGTTGTCTTTGCCGTGATGTTTCAAAGTCCAAGGGGCTTTGCCTCTGAAAATCATCTGGTCGATACCGGTATAGACGGAGCCGAGGTAAACGCCCCATTTGAATGACGGACGGACATTGCGCGCGGCGTAAAGCTCTTGATACAGCCAGCTTTGTTCAAAGCGTTGCTGATAATCGGCCGCCTCTTTGCCACTGTCGAAGCTTTCCACTTCTTCGAGGTTTTCCAACAAAGGAAATACGGCTTCTGCGGCAAGCATGGCGGATTTCATGGCCGTATGGATGCCTTTGATGCGAGGCATATTCAGGAAACCTGCGGCATCGCCGACCAAAACGCCGCCTTTAAACGAGAGTTTCGGCAGGCTTTGCAAACCTCCTTCAATCAGCGAACGCGCACCATAAGCGATACGGCGGCCGCCTTCAAAGGTTTTGCGGATTTCAGGATGGGTTTTGAAACGTTGGAACTCTTCAAACGGCGACAGATAAGGGTTTTGATAATCCAAACCGACCACAAAGCCGACAGCAACTTTATTTTCGTCAAAGTGATAAATAAACGAACCGCCGTAGGTTTTGCTGTCCAACGGCCAGCCTGCGCTGTGCATGACCAAACCGGGCTGATGTTTTTCAGATGGCACTTCCCAAATTTCTTTAATGCCCAAGCCGTAAGTTTGCGGTTCGCTGTTTTGGTCGAGCTTGAATTGTTCAATGACTTGCTTGGAAAGTGAGCCGCGACAGCCTTCGGCAAATATGGTTTGCTGCGCCCAAAGCTCCATGCCGGGCTGGAATGAATCGGT
>ENA-OWLI01000102-OWLI01000102.1-metagenome-genome-assembly--contig:-NODE-102-length-15060-cov-9.788737_pt1 | contig 15060 bp, 9 predicted proteins | sample MGYA00245346_ERZ651096 | MGnify/ENA primary metagenome ERZ651096 (study PRJEB26857, sample SAMEA4031766) | metagenome | biome: human; feature: oral; material: saliva | place: Philippines | collected 2014 | study...
ACGTCCTTATCCTTCACAGGGAAACGCTGCATCCAAAACATAGAATTCGCATCTGTCAGATTCAAACGGTAAACCACAGGAATTTCCGCGCGATCGCCATAACCTTTTTCTGCCCATTTAGATTGTTTTTCCGGCGGCAACTCAGACAAAGGCGCATAACGGAATACAAATACGCCGCGGGCATCTGCACGATAATCCTGCAGACCGCCCATGCGTCCCACAGCCTCAGCCAAAGACAAGCCCTTCACAGAGAAGCCGATCTGCTGTGCTCGACCAACCGCCCCCATAGACGTAAATGTGCTCGGATTAGTAATCATTGTGACTACATCACCGCGGCGCAACAGAATGTTTTGACGCGGATGTGCTACCAAATCTTCCAGAGCAATCGTTCTCACAACATTGCCGCGTGTCAGCTGTACGTTCGTATCTTGTACATTCGCAGTCGAACCGCCCACGGCAGCCACTGCATCCAACACGCGCTCGCCTGCAGCCGTCAAAGGCATACGTACACTGTTACCCGCACGGATAACTGATACATTCGCCGCATTATTTTGCACCATGCGCACCATTACCTGCGGCTGGTTCGCCATTTTTTTCAGACGGCCTTTAATAATATTTTGCACCTGAACCGGTGTTTTACCGAGGACAGACACATCGCCGATAAACGGCACAGAAATCGTACCTGAAGAGCTGACCATCTGTTCAGGCAGCTTCGTTTGCTGCGCATTACCCGAACCGGTAGACGACAAAGCCCCACCGAACAACACAGCCGGAGGAGCTTCCCAAATCGTAATATCCAACATATCGCCGACGTCAATGGCACCGACAGAAGCATAGCCCTCTCCCAGCTGTGCGAAGGACTGGCCCACTTGAGCTTGATAAAGAGAAGCAGCCACATCAGCATTAACATCTACCAATTCTACATCGGGAATATTTGCCTCATTCTGTTGCCCCAAAGCAACAACTTTACCAGTACTTGGACCGGAAGCAGGAAGAAGACTACATGCCGACAACACTGTACTGAACATCAGCAACATCCCGCGCTGAGCAAAAAATTTAGCTTTAACCACAGATAAAATCCTAATATACTTGGAATTCGATACCACCATTATAACATCTGAAAATCAGTTTAGGCCGTCTGAAAAACGACTCCGATTTTTACTACATTGCAAAAATGAAACGACTGAAAAAACTAATTCGGGAGCCGGGTATCTTCTTTCGAGACTACTTCAACAAAAAATATCCTGTTCGTAATGCCGAACAGTACACGACCGAAAAAGAAGAACCTGTAATCATTAAAAACAGCCTGCATATGGCAGAGTTGGAAAATAGCATCAACCTTACACCTTTTAAAGTTGATGCCGTCTTTACGTGGGTAGACAATCAAGACCCTCAATGGCAGCAACGCCGACATAACGCCAGCCACAACGCAGAGAAAAGTGCGCTCTACAACAATGACGAAGCCCGTTTTACCAACCACAACGAGCTCTACTATTCCCTTCACAGCATCCGCACCTTCCTGCCATGGATAAATCACATCTACATTATTACCGACCGTCAAAGTCCAGAATGGCTTAATCCCACTGACTATTCCAACGTCAGCATTATTGATCACAGCCAAATCATAGACAGTCAATACCTGCCAACCTTCAATTCCCATGTTATTGAAGCAAATTTGCACAAAATCCCTGATCTGAGCGAACACTTTATCTATTTCAATGATGACGTATTCGTTGCACGCCCTCTACCGAAAGAACACTTCTTTCACGCCAACGGCATTACTTCACTCTTTATCTCCGACAAAAGCCTCAAAGCAATGGCTGCCAAAGGTACAGCCACACCCACCTTGGCAGCCTCACAAAACTGCATTGCCTTGCTACAACAACATCGCAGCTGCCAACTTGACCATCCGCTGGTTCATACCTACGTCCCCCTAAGAAAAAGTGGTTTTCAATCAGCCTGGCAACTTTACAGACGTGAAATCGAAGCTTTCCTGCCCAACAAATTCCGTACTAACAACGACTTGAACTTAGCCACTTTTCTTGTTCCTTGGCTGATGTACCTGAATGGACAATCCACTGCGTGTAATGAAATATGTTACTATTTCAATATACGCTCAAATAAAGCCCCTACACAGTATCTCAAGCTATTGGGGAAAAAAAAATTTGGCCAACAACCCCACTCTTTCTGCGCCAATGATTTTCACAGCAAAACTCAAATCAAAGATTATTATCAAAAACTAATAAATTTTTTAAAACAATATTATTCACTTTAATTTATTGAAACAGGATAACATCAAAAATGAACAGAAAATTTAAAAAACTTCTTCGTGATCCAAAATTGTTTTTTGCAGATATGTATAAAAAACGCAAAATAGCACTTAAAAAATACTCGCCAATCAAATATCAAGGGACGCAACAATATAGTGTTGTATCTGCCGTATATAACGTTGGTAAATATTTAGATGATTACTTTATAAGCCTAACCAAACAAAGCCTTGATTTTAAAAAACATATTCACCTTATCTTAGTAGATGATGGCTCTACTGATAATTCAGCCACTATTATTAAAAAATGGCAAAAAAAATACCCTAAAAACATTCATTACATCTACAAAGAAAATGGTGGAATTGCTTCTGCACGTAATTTAGGTATGCAACATGTCAAAACCAAATGGGTCACTTTCATTGACTCAGATGATTTCGTACATCCTGATTACTTTAAAATTGTTGATGATGCCATTTCTAAAAACGACTCAATAAAATTAGCTGTAGGTAACTTAAAATTCTATTTTGAAGAAAATAAACTTGTTCAAGATACTCACTCTTTACGCTATCGTTTCAGTAAAGAGATCAACCTTGTTCCCATTCAGAATTTAGATAAAAATATCAATCTTTTCGTTACTGTATCTTTCTTCCAAACCGAAATATTAAGAAATGCTAATATTGAATTTGATAGCAAAATAAAACCAAATTTTGAAGATGGTAAATATTTAGCTGATTATTTCCTTCATGCTGAAGATGGTAATGTTGCCTATCTTCAAAAAGCTATTTTCTTCTACCGTAAACGTGGTGACGGCAGTTCCACCATTGATGGCTCTTGGCAAAAGAAAGAGAAATTCTATAATTTATTTGTCTATGGCTACATTCCAATGCTTAAAGCATATAAAGAAAAATATGGAAAAATTCCTAAGAATATCCAATGGACCGTACTATATGAAATTTGCTGGCATGTCAAGACATTGATCAACTGTGATTATAAAATTGATATGTTAAGTAGTGAAGATGCCGAGATCTATTACCAATTGGTTCGAGAAACTCTAAGCTACATAGATGAACAGCATATCATTGACTTTGACCTTATCGGTATATGGTTCTTCTATAAAGTAGGACTATTGGGACTTATCAATAAAAAACCCCCATTCAATATTGCTTATATTGAAAATGTAGATAGAGAAAAAAAACAGATTCTTGTTGTATATCAGTATACTCAAGATCATAGTGTTTCTTTCCGTTTAGATAATAGTGATATTATACCTCGATATAAAAAAATTACAGATTATTTATTTGCTAGGAAACCTTTTGTGCATGAAGTTCGTGCATGGATTCCATTCGAATCTCTCAATTCACAATTTACCGTAACAATCGATGGTAAAAATGCTCGTATTTCTGTATTTGGAAAACAGCATAACGGTTGGAAGATCCAAGATATTCTAGATAAATATAAACCATCCAAAAAATATCAGGTTGATGGCTCTTGGATCATTATGGATAGAGATACTCAAGCTGATGATAATGGCGAACATTTCTATCGCTTTATGAAAAATCACCATCCAGAACAAGAATGCTACTTTGCATTAAATAAAAATTCGCATGATTGGCCTAGATTAGAAAAAGAAGGTTTTAATTTGCTGGATTTTGGTAGCCGAAAATATGAAGCTAAATTGCGTAAAGCATCTAAAATTATCAGTGGTCATTTTGATGAGTATGTACAAAATTACTTTGGTGATGAGTACGAACATAGTAAAAAGTTCATATTTCTACAGCATGGGGTTATTCAAAATAACTTATCTCGCTGGTTAAACTATAAACGCAACCTTGCATTATTTATTACATCGACTCCAGATGAATATGCATCTATTGCTCTCGATGGAACTCCTTATCACGTTGGACAAAAAGAGGTTGTTCTTACTGGTTTGGCTCGCCACGATAAGTTACTAGCTGGGAATCAGACTAAAAATAAAATAATTTTGATCATGCCAACTTGGAGAGCTAATTCAATTGGAAAATCGACCAAAACTGGTAATGCTCGTGAATTTAATGAAAATTTTATGAATACTAACTATGCAAAGCATTGGAATAACTTATTGCATAGTGAATATTTAAAAAACATTACTGATAAGTATGGTTATAAAATTATTTTTGCACCTCATGCAAATATCGAACCTTATTTATCACTTTTTAGGCTTCCTCCTTATATCAAAACTTGGAGTGCTGCAAACTCAAGTAACAGTATGCAAGAGCTTTTTCAAACAGCAAGCTTAATGATCACTGACTATTCTTCCGTTGCTTTTGAAATGGGATTCTTAAAAAAACCTGTCCTTTATTACCAATTTGATAGAGATGAGGTCTTTTCTGGTGGGCATATCATACAAGAAGGTTACTTCAAATATGAAAAACATGGCTTTGGCCCTGTTGTGACTGATGAACAATCCTTATTATCTGAATTGGAAAGAATACTGAAAAATAATGGGGAATCTTATGAACCCTATCTAACACGTAGCAAAAATACATTCCCATATCGTGATGGGAAAAACTGCGAAAGAATTTATCAGGCAATCCAAGATATGGATAAGCTAAACAATTCTATACAAACAAATATTTTAGAAGAGTTTACTGAACAAGCATACCGAAATAATAGTTGGCATTTATTAGAAGAAAGAAGCTATCAATTAAATAAGCTTTCTCCATCTGATAAGTATCAGCAATATTACTATTTGTCTCTATTTAAGCAAAATAAATTTGTTTATTTAAGTCAATGCTTGAGTAAAAACAAAGCGAATACTCAGTATTGGGAAGCCAAAATAGGTCTGCATTTGAACGATATTGAAAATGCTTTGAAATACTTTCAAGGTAATCCGTCTGAATATTTAGATGATCGTTTACTATGTTTGATTTATGCTGCGGCATCAGGTAATCATACTATGCATAAAAATATGTACAATTTATTGGAATCACAGGTTGATAAGCCAATAGTTAAAAACATGCTCGAATTAAGTACATTGCTCATGCAAAATAGAATATCTTCTTTCTTAAATAAATTAGATCATTTATGTGAAAGTTGGACTATTGAGATTAAACGTGATTACAAATTAGAGCTACTAGCAGTTAATCTATTATCTGCACAAAAAGAATTCTCCAAGGCAAATTCGTACTTGAGCCGATATTGGAAACACACCAAACATGATCCTGCATATTTTTTAGCAGCAGCAAATATGTCTTTCCAAAATGGAAACCATGAACGAGCTGTATCAGAAATATCCCAAGGATTTAAAGAGCATTTTATGATTCTTTCCTCACAAGAATTAAAAAAATATGCAATATCATTCCGAGTTTTAGCTAATAAACTGGAAAACATGAAATAAGGGAAAATTATGAAAATTTTTACACACCACCTTACTATTGCTAAAAATCCAATGGATTCAGAGCAAGATTTTCTCAGTTTTTGTAAAATCCATGAGATTGTTTTCCATAGTGAAAACTGTTTCTCTGTAAAAAATATGGAAGGGAAATACCTAACCGCATTCAGAAATGACAGCATAAAATTTCATTCTGACGAATGTAATTCTTGGGAGAAATTCTATATTATCGACGATGAAGCAGAATCTGTAATCAATTTTGCTATCAATAAACTGCAGTCTGATTATCGATTCTTTTTGGATAAAAATAGAATCCATGTATTGTTGAACAATACCGTAATCACTCCTTCTTTTATTCCACCAGCTTCTTTGAAAAAAAGTGAATGGTTTATAGAATATGAAACATTAGCTGAGAAAAAACGTATCCAAATAAACAAACCATTAATTTATTTTTGTATCTATGGAAAAGATGAATACTACGAGTGTTTTTACCTTGCTGTCGAATCCTTAATCAAAAAAGGAAAATATACTGGAGATATTTTAGTTAAGACTGATAACATTGGGAAAGTAAAGACTTTTTGCGATCAATTTACCAACTACTTTATCTATAGTGAAATTGATCAGAAAATAGGTATATTCAATAGATACTGGTTACATGAACCATGCTTAAAAGAATATTCTTCACTAATCTATTTTGATTCAGATATTCTAACAATTGACGATATATCTAATACTTTGAAATACCTGCAACAAAGCGATCTAGTATCGTATATAGGTGGAGAACCTGAACAAGCGAAAAAATACTTTTATGAAGATGGGAAATATGATGCCTATAAATGGTATGGTATGCAATATATCAATAAACAATATACCCAACGAACAAATGAATTCTATATATTAAACTCAGGATTATTTGCAATCAATAATTTAGTTAAACTTAAACCTATTATGGATAAAATAGTCCAATACTACTATCTTGAGGATAAACATGGTGATCAACCTTTCTTCAATATCGTATTATATAATGCAAAAATTAATATAAGTACTTTAAATTACATAAATAATTTAGCATTTTCCCGATCTAGCCTTCAATCTTTTAGAAATCTGGACAAAGTTTTAATCCACTATAATAGTGGCGTTGGTAATGTATCGAAACTAAACCTCATGAAAGAAACATGGGACCATATCAACTCATTTAATTGACGATAATTCATTCTGGATCAGAATTAATGTTCTATGAAAAAATCCTAATTACCGGCGGGACCGGTTTTATCGGTTCTCATACCGTTGTTTCCCTGCTGAAATCAGGCTTTAATGCCGTAATTTTGGACAATTTGTGCAATTCGTCTGCCAACATCCTCCCGCGCTTGGAAAAGATTACCGGCAAATCAGTGCCTTTTTACCAAGGGGATATCCGTGATCGTGAAGTATTGCGTCAAATCTTTGCAGAACACGATATTGATGCCGTCATCCATTTTGCCGACCTAAAGGCAGTCGGTGAAAGCGTGGCTGAGCCAATGAAATACTATGACAACAATGTGTCGGGCAGCTTGGTATTGGCAGAAGAAATGGCGCGTGCCGGCGTATTTAAGATTGTGTTCAGCTCATCTGCTACGGTTTACGGCGATCCGGGTAAAGTGCCTTATACGGAAGATATGCAACCGGGGGATACGACCAGCCCTTACGGCACGTCTAAGTCTATGGTGGAGCGCATTTTGACGGATATCCAAAAGGCCGATCCGCGTTGGAGCGTGATTTTGTTGCGTTATTTCAACCCTATCGGTGCGCATGAAAGCGGTTTGATCGGTGAGCAGCCAAACGGCATTCCAAACAATCTGCTGCCTTATATCTGCCAAGTGGCTTCAGGCAAGCTGCCGCAATTGTCGGTCTTCGGCGATGACTACCCTACCCCAGACGGTACGGGTATGCGCGACTATATCCATGTGATGGATTTGGCGGAAGGCCATGTGGCGGCGATGCAGGCGAAAAGCGATGTTTCGGGCGTACACCTGTTTAATTTGGGTTCGGGACGTGCTTATTCGGTATTGGAAATCATCCGTGCCTTTGAAGCAGCATCCGGCTTGACCATTCCGTTCCAAATCAAACCGCGTCGTGATGGCGATTTGGCCTGTTTCTATGCCGACCCTGCCTACACCAAAGCGCAGACCGGTTGGGAAACCAAGCGTGATTTGGCGCAGATGATGGAAGACTCATGGCGTTGGGTCAGCAACAACCCAAATGGCTACGACGATTAAGTTGACCTGACAGGCCGTCTGAAAGAGATGTTTTCAGACGGCCTCTTTATCTGAAAAACACACATTCTGTCTGCTATAATCTGTTTATATTATTTTGACTATCCTCTGAAACTTATGAAAAAAATCCTTGTTACCGGCGGTGCGGGCTTTATCGGTTCTGCCGTTGTCCGTCATATTATCCAAAACACCCAAGACTCTGTCGTCAATGTCGATAAGCTGACTTATGCCGGCAATTTGGAATCTCTGACCGAGGTAGCCAATAATCCTCGCTATGCTTTTGAGCAAGTGGATATTTGCGACCGCGCCGAACTCGACCGCGTATTCGCACAACACCAGCCTGATGTCGTGATGCACTTGGCTGCGGAAAGCCATGTCGACCGCTCTATCGATTCGGCAGGCGAGTTTATCCAAACCAATATCGTCGGCACATTCAATCTGCTTGAAGCGGCCCGCGCCTACTGGCAACAAATGCCGTCTGAAAAACGCGAAACCTTCCGTTTCCACCATATTTCTACCGATGAAGTCTATGGCGATTTGCACGGCACAGACGATTTGTTTACCGAAACCACGCCATACGCGCCGTCCAGCCCTTACTCTGCCTCCAAAGCGTCCAGCGACCACCTCGTCCGCGCATGGTTGCGTACTTACGGTTTGCCGACCATTGTAACCAACTGCTCCAACAACTACGGCCCTTACCATTTCCCGGAAAAACTCATTCCTTTGATGATTCTGAACGCGCTCGACGGCAAACCGCTGCCCGTTTACGGCGACGGTATGCAAATCCGCGACTGGCTGTTTGTCGAAGACCACGCGCGCGCACTGTATCAGGTTGTTACCGAAGGTGTTGTCGGCGAAACCTACAATATCGGCGGCCACAATGAAAAAGCCAATATTGAAGTCGTCAAAACCATCTGTACCCTGCTGGAAGAGCTTGTTCCTGAAAAACCGGCCGGTGTGGCACGTTATGAAGATTTAATTACTTTCGTACAAGACCGTCCCGGCCATGACGTGCGCTATGCCATCGACGCAGCCAAAATCGGCAAGGAGCTGGGCTGGAAACCGCAGGAAACGTTTGAATCCGGCATCCGCAAAACGGTGCAATGGTATTTGGACAACAAAACCTGGTGGCAAAACGTATTGAACGGCAGCTACCGTTTGGAACGTTTAGGTACCGGAAAATAAGTTTTCAGACGGCCTGTTCCCATATTAGGCCATCTGAAAATCACGCAAACACACACTACTCAGGAGAAAACCCATGAAAGGCATTATCCTTGCCGGCGGCAGCGGCACGCGCCTCTACCCTATCACGCGCGGCGTATCCAAACAGCTGCTGCCCGTGTACGACAAGCCCATGATTTACTATCCCCTGTCCGTATTGATGCTGGCAGGAATCCGCGATATTTTGGTGATTACCACGCCCGAAGACAACGCCTCTTTCAAACGCCTGCTCGACGACGGCAGCGATTTCGGCATTTCCATCAGCTATGCCGTGCAACCCAGTCCGGACGGCTTGGCACAGGCATTTATCATCGGCGAAGAATTTATCGGCAACGACAATGTTTGCTTGGTTTTGGGTGACAATATTTTCTACGGCCAATCGTTTACGCAAACATTGAAACAGGCCGCCGCCAAGACCCACGGCGCAACCGTATTCGGTTATCAGGTCAAAGACCCCGAGCGTTTCGGCGTAGTCGAATTTGACGAAAACTTCAACGCCCTGTCTATCGAAGAAAAACCGCAACAGCCAAAATCCGATTGGGCGGTAACCGGCTTGTACTTCTACGACCGACGCGTCGTCGAATTCGCCAAACAAATCAAACCGTCCGCCCGCGGCGAATTGGAAATTTCCGACCTCAACCAAATGTATTTGGAAGACGGTTCATTGTCGGTACAACTTTTGGGACGCGGTTTCGCATGGTTGGACACCGGCACCCACGAGAGCCTGCACGAAGCCGCTTCCTTCGTCCAAACCGTGCAAAACATCCAAGACCTGCAAATCGCCTGCCTTGAAGAAATTGCTTGGCGCAACGGTTGGCTTTCCGATGAAAAACTGGAAGAGCTGGCGCGCCCGATGGCGAAAAACCAATACGGCCAATATTTGCTGCGCCTGTTGAAAAAATAATGTTTGAGGCCGTCTAAAACTTTTCAGACGGCCTTTAAATGAAAGATAAAACGATGAACATCATTGATACCGCCATTCCTGACGTAAAACTGCTTGAGCCGCAAGTCTTCGGCGACGCGCGCGGCTTTTTTATGGAAACCTTCCGCGACGAGTGGTTCAAGACCCAAGTCTGCAACCACACCTTCGTGCAGGAAAACCATTCCAAATCCGGCAAAGGCGTATTGCGCGGCCTGCATTATCAAACTGAAAACACACAAGGCAAACTCGTGCGCGTGGTTGTCGGCGAAGTATTCGACGTGGCTGTCGATATGCGTAAAGACTCCCCCACTTTCGGCAAATGGGTGGGCGAGATTCTGTCCGCAGAAAACAAACGCCAACTGTGGGTGCCCGAAGGTTTCGCACACGGCTTCTATGTGCTGAGCAATGAAGCCGAGTTCGTCTATAAATGCACAGACTATTACAACCCCAAAGCCGAACACTCGCTGATTTGGAATGATCCGACCGTCGGCATCGACTGGCCGTTGCAAGGTGAGCCGAACCTGTCGCCTAAAGACTTAGCCGGCAAAGTATTGGCCGAAGCGGTAACGTTTTAAAAAGTTTTAAAAATAATTCAGGCCGTCTGAAAGAATGTTCCTCTTTTCAGACGGCCTACAATCCATTAATAACAATAATCGACGAAAACGCATTGTGAAAAACGCCTACATCCCCTCTCGCGGCATCCGCAACATCCCCCATCTCTCCACCCTATTGCCTGAGTTTCATATCTGCAAAGATGGAAAAGGAGCGGAGGCTGTGGTCGGCTGGGGTTTGCGCCCGACGACACACAAAGCGCGTGCTTTTGCCGCCGAACACCAGCTTCCCTTTATTGCTTTGGAAGACGGCTTTTTGCGATCGCTCGGACTGGGTGTCACCGGCTATCCGCCCTATTCCATCGTCTATGACGACATCGGCATCTACTACGACACCACACGTCCTTCACGTTTGGAACAACTGATTCTTGCCGCCGATACCATGCCGTCTGAAACCTTGGCTCAGGCGCGGCAGGCGATGGATTTCATCCTGCAACACCACCTGTCCAAATACAACCACGCGCCCGAACTTTCAGACGATCATCCTTTACGTTCCCCATCCAAACCCGAAACCGTCCTCATCATCGACCAAACCTTCGGCGATATGGCCATTCAATATGGTGGCGCAGACGCCTCTACGTTTGAACTGATGTTTCAGACGGCCTTAAATGAAAACCCGCAAGCCGATATCTGGGTAAAAACCCATCCCGATGTTTTGTGCGGCAAAAAACAAGGCTATCTGACCCAGCTGGCGCAGCAACACCGCGTCCATCTTCTGGCAGAAGACATCAATCCGATTTCTTTGTTGCGAAACGTCGATAAAGTTTATTGCGTTACCTCGCAAATGGGTTTTGAGGCGCTTTTGTGCGGCAAACCGCTGACCACCTTCGGCCTGCCGTGGTATGCCGGATGGGGTGTGAGCGACGACCGCCATCCAAAAATCGACAGCCTTGTTCAAACCCAACGCCGTGCCCCCCGCAACCTGTTGCAGCTCTTCGCCGCAGCCTATCTGCAATACAGCCGCTACCTCAACCCCAATACCGGCGAAGCAGGCAGCCTATTTGATGTCATCGACTATCTGGCGACGGTCAAACGCAAAAACGACAAATTGCGTGGCGAGTTGTATTGCGTCGGTATGTCTTTGTGGAAACGCGCGGTTGCCAAACCGTTCTTTAACGTACCCTCATGCCGTCTGAAATTTATCTCTTCCACCCAAAAACTGGCCGGTGTCAAACTGTCCGACGATACACGCATCCTCGCTTGGGGCAACGGCAAAGAGGCCATCGTCCGTTTTGCCGAACAACACCATATCCCCCTGCTGCGTATGGAAGACGGCTTTATCCGCTCGGTCGGACTCGGTTCCAACTTAGTACCGCCGCTGTCGCTCGTTACCGACGATATGGGCATTTACTTCAATGCCGAAACCCCGTCCCGTCTTGAACACATCCTGCAAAACCAAAATTTCGACGTTCAAGACTTTCAGACGGCCTTGAAGCTGCAAAAAATGCTGACCGAAAACCACATCAGCAAATACAACGTCGGCAGTTCAGACTTCACCGCCCCGTCAACCGACAAAACCGTGATCCTCGTTCCCGGCCAAGTTGAAGATGACGCGTCTATCCGCTATGGTTCACCCCAAATCTATCGCAATTTGGATTTGCTCCGTACCGTACGCGAACGCCATCCCGATGCCTATATCATCTACAAACCGCATCCCGATGTAGTCAGCGGTAACCGCATCGGCCATATTTCCTCTGAAGATGCTGCACGATATGCCGACCAAACCGCCGAACAAGCCGACATCCTGACCTGTCTCCAATACGCAGACGAAGTTCACACCATGACTTCGCTGACCGGTTTTGAAGCCTTGTTGCGCGGCAAAAAAGTCAGCTGCTACGGCCTGCCTTTTTACGCAGGTTGGGGACTTACCCAAGATCTGCTCTCCATTCCGCGCCGCAGCCGCAGGCTTGAACTTTGGCAGCTGATTGCCGGCACGCTCATCCACTATCCCGACTACATCCACCCCGAAACCCATCAGGCCATCAATGCGGAAACCGCAGCCCAAATCCTGATACGTCAAAAAAATATGCAAAAAAACAACAACGGATTACATCGCGGGTACTTTGCTAAAAAATTAGGTAAAATCAAACAACTATATCGATCTTTCAAATAAACACCATCTAAATTAACGACGCGTCATAAACTTGCCTCTGTTGCGGCATCATTGCCTTTGCATCGTTAATTCTCTTGGCGTATGCTTGAAAGTTCAACCTAAAACTATTACATAAAAAACAAAACCACATTGCGACATGAAACAGCCCGTCCTCCAAAACAACCTGCAAAACCTGCTTGAAAGCGCAGAAAATATCCTGCTGCTTCAAGGCCCTGTCGGCAATTTTTTTCTGCGCCTTGCCGACTGGCTGACTGCAAACGGCAAAACCGTACATAAATTCAACTTTAATGCAGGCGACGACTATTTTTATCCGCCCACTCAAGCTCATACCGTTGTTTTTAACGACGACTACGAGGCCTTTCCTGAATTTTTGCAAGAATATATTGTTCAACATCACATCCAGGCGGTTGTCTGCTTTGGCGACACACGCCCTTATCACGTCATTGCAAAACGCATTGCAAACGAAAACCAAGCCAGTTTCTGGGCGTTTGAAGAAGGCTATTTCCGCCCCTACTACATCACCTTAGAAAAAGACGGCGTCAACGCATTCTCCCCATTGCCGCGCCGTGCCGACTTTTTTCTTGAACAATTCCCTAAGCTTGCCCAGCAAGAATATGAAGCGCCAACGCCGGTACGCGGCGGGTTTACGCCCATGGCAAAAAACGCCATCCGTTACTATATCGAGTTGTTCCGCAATCCACGCAAATACCCCGACTACATCCACCACCGCGCGCCCAATGCCGACCATTACCTCAAACTGTGGTCGCTCTCCATCCTCAAGCGTTTGAACTACTATATTGAAGACATCCAAATCGCCAAACGTGTAGAAGCAGGCAAATACGGCAAGTTTTTTATTGTTCCCCTGCAGGTATTCAACGACAGCCAAGTCCGTATCCATTGCGACTTTCCCAGCGTCCGCAGCTTCCTGCTCCATGTTTTGAGTTCATTTGCCGAGCACGCGCCTGCCGACACCAATATCATCATCAAGCATCATCCGATGGACCGCGGCTTTATCGACTACTGGCGCGACATTAAACGCTTTATCAAAGAACACCCCGAACTCAAAGGCCGTGTGATTTATGTCCATGATGTCCCCCTGCCCGTTTTCCTGCGCCACGGCCTCGGTATGGTTACCATCAACAGCACCAGCGGCCTGTCCGGACTGATTCACAATATGCCTGTCAAAGTGCTCGGCCGTGCCTATTATGATATTCCCGGCATTACTGACCAAAATACCTTGGCAGAATTTTGGAATCATCCGACACCGCCTGACAAAGAGCTGTTTCATGCCTACCGTATGTACCACCTCAACGTGACCCAAATTAACGGCAACTTCTACAGTCAGGTCTTTTTTCCCAACAGAAAAACCTCCGACTCTTCCGTACCGACAACCTGATTTAGTGAAGAAAAAGTTCAGGCCGTCTGAAAAACATTTCAGACGGCCTGAAGCAATCAATACCTTAGCTACTGCCATGTAAATAAAACACAAAAAACTGCATTTATCATTAACAATAAATTACAAAAACAGTATAATGACCGAGCTGTCATGAAAGCATACCGACTCAGCCTGAGGCCTTAGTAACACACAAAATATGGATGCACTCCCAGACAAAACAATATAACAAGCCAAGCATCCTAAAGATAAGCCAGCAAGGCAATACACTCTGCAAAACTATGCCGAGCAATATTTTTACAAAGCCCTCAACCGGTATCGCCACCCATATGCCGCAGCATCCGTCTTCCACTTTATACCCGCCCGCAAACCATGACCGCCGCTCCTGATATCCTCTACCGGCAAGCCGCCGCCCTTTTGGAACAATCCAATACCGCCCAAGCCCTGCCCCTGTTGCAACAGGCCGCAGAGCAGGGATATACGGAAGCTGCTTTTGTATTGGGCGACCATCTGCTGCAAAACGGTCATCCGGAGCAGGCACTTCCATGGTTGGAAGCCGCCGCGGCCCAACGCCATCCCAAAGCACTCTTTATCCTGCTGCAACAACGCGAACACAACGGCACCTCAACAGGACAGCTTCTTAACGAATACGCCTGGCTGGGTGAGCAAGGTCATCTCGAAGCCCAATTAATCCTCATGCGTTACCACGCGCAACGCAACGATCCACAATCGCTCTACTGGGCGGAGCTTGCCGCTGCCCGATATGCCGCGCCTGCGTATTACCATCTGGCACGTCATCATCAACGCCAAGGCGACGTTGCAACAGCCATCGAACAATACGAAAAAGCGGCCGCGCTCGGCGTAACTGCCGCCTACTGGCAAATCGGTCAAATCTACTTCTACGGCACAGG
>ENA-OWLI01000103-OWLI01000103.1-metagenome-genome-assembly--contig:-NODE-103-length-14932-cov-10.215702_pt1 | contig 14932 bp, 10 predicted proteins | sample MGYA00245346_ERZ651096 | MGnify/ENA primary metagenome ERZ651096 (study PRJEB26857, sample SAMEA4031766) | metagenome | biome: human; feature: oral; material: saliva | place: Philippines | collected 2014...
TCTGTACTGTCTGCGGCTTCGTCGCCTTGTCCTGATTTTTGTTAATCCACTATATAAACATCAAAAAGGCCGTCTGAACACACTTTCAGACGGCCTTTGCTTATAACGAAATTATCCTCGAATCACTTTGCGGATATTCGGATTGGCATGCATTGCATGAATAATCTGATTAACCTGATCCAAGTCTTTGACTTTAATTGTGAATTTAAATTCTACAAAACCTTCCGTTCCTGCTTGCGCTTTGGTTGGCGTATCGACAGATTCGATATCCGCACCAGAATTGGAAATCGCTTGCGCCATTGAGGCAAGCAAACCATGCGCATCTTCGGATTTGACGTTGAGGATGGTGCGGTACGTTTGATTGCGCAAACTGTCCCAACCCGCATCCAGTTGCTCTTCCGGATCGGCTTTGACCAAAGTTTGACAGGTATCTCGGTGGATAATCATACCCTTGTCTTTAACCAACAAGGCGCGGATCGCATCGCCGGGAATCGGATGGCAACATTCGGCAAAATGAATCCGGCCGGTTTCCTGATCGTTGACTTTGATCGGGCTGAGTTTGACCGCGCTGCCAAAATGTTGGCCTGCCAACTCGGCAATATGCATGGCAACATGTACCGGCAAAGTATGCCCCATACCGACATTGTAGAGAACCTCTTCAAACGAGGTTTGTTTGGTATTCAAATCGGCAAGGTATTTTTCTTTGAGGTCGTCTGAAAGCAAAACGTCTTTAGGCAACAGGCTGGATAATGCTTTTTGCAGCAGGTTTTCACCCAAAACAACGGCATCGTGACGATTCAGATTTTTAATGTATTGGCGGATGGCGCTGCGCGCACGGCTGGAAACGGCAAAGTTCAGCCATGCCACATTAGGCTTGGCATGCTCGGAAGTAATGATTTCTACCGTATCGCCGGTTTTCAGCTTGGTGCGCAACGGCATCATGACATTATTGATACGCGCGGCAACGGTTTTATGACCGATATTGGTGTGTACGGCATAGGCAAAGTCAATCGGTGTCGCACCCTTAGGCAAGGTAAGGATATCGCCTTTCGGGGTAACGATATAGACTTCGTTGGGGAACAAATCGACTTTGACATGCTCCAGAAACTCGATGGCATTTGAGCTGCTGGCTTGCAAGTCAAGAATATTTTTCATCCATCGGTTCATATGGAGGACGGCTTGATCCGGAGTATTTTCACCGGATTTGTAAATCCAATGGCCGGCGATACCGCCCTCAGCCACAGCGTCCATTTCACGCGTACGGATTTGCACTTCGATCGGCAAACCGTAAGGACCGACCAAGGTCGTGTGCAGGCTTTGATAACCGTTGCTTTTCGGAATGGCAATATAGTCTTTAAAACGGCCGGGCTTGGGGTGGTATAAATTATGCAATGCGCCCAACGCGGCGTAACAGGCAGGAATGTTGTTTACAATAACCCGAAAGCCGTAAATATCCATTACTTCGGCAAAACGCAGTTTTTTAGCCAGCATTTTTTGATGGATACTGTATAAGTTTTTCTCGCGGCCTTTGATTTTGGCTTCAATATTGACACCGACCAAACGCTGACCGAATGCACGCAATACTTTGCCGACAACATCGCGGCGATTTTTGCGGCTGTTGTTCATGGCTTTTTTCAGGGTTTCGTAGCGTCTTGGGTGGAGGTTTTGGAACGATAGGTCTTGAAGCTCTTGATACGCATTATTCAGGCCAATGCGGTTGGCGATTTGAGCATAGATTTCGAGGGTTTCTTTGGCGATGCGGCGGCGTTTTTCCGGACGCATAGAGCCAAGGGTGCGCATATTGTGCAATCGGTCGGCAAGTTTGACGACGATGACGCGCACGTCTTTAGTCATGGCGAGGATAAGCTTGCGGAAACTTTCCGCCTGATGCTCGGCATGATCTTCGAATTTGAGTTTTTCCAGCTTGGAGAGGCCGTCTACCATTTCGGCAATGGTATCGCCGAATTCTGCCGCCATTTCGACTTTGGTTACACCTGTATCTTCCAATACATCGTGCATAACGCCCGCGCAGAGGCCTTGAACATCCATGTGCCAAATCGCAAGCTGCGTGGCAACGGCAAGGGGATGGGTGATGTAGGGTTCGCCGCTTTTACGGGTTTGTCCGTCATGGGCGTGGAAAGCGTAGGCAACGGCTCTTTCAAGCTCGGCCTGCTCGTTGGTATTGAGATAGGATGCGGTGCGAAACAAAAGCTCGCGCGCTTCTGCTGTCAGCGGATCATAGGGGGCGGTAGGCAGTGGGGCTGGCATTTTCAAACGGCCTTTTATGGCTATTTTTAAGCCGCCAGACTGTATCGGTTGTGATATCGCACCGATACAGTCCGCGCGGCGGTTTTATCGGTTTGCCGGTTGGTTTATTTGTTGCGGGTCAGCAGTTCGGTTCCGATTTGTCCGGCTGCGATTTCGCGCAGGGCGGTAACGGTTGGTTTGTTGTTGCGGATGTCGTCAACCAAAGGCGTATTGCCGTTTTCTAATTGGCGTGCGCGACGGGCGGCAACGAGGGTAAGGTCGAAGTGGTTAGGAATTTTACCTGTGCAATCTTCAGTAGTAATACGGGCCATGTTTGCTTGCTTTCTTTCTATGTTTCAAATAAACGGTTATTTTCGCTGTTTTTTAGGAATTTTCCAACAGGTTTGAGATAAATCCCTGTTGAGAGGATTTTTTCAGACGGCCTGCTTTAATAATGTGGAACAAATCGGCTTCGGCACGATCCAAATCGTCATTCACGACAACGTAATCGAACAAAACGGATTGCTCAATCTCATGACGGGCTTTGGACAGGCGCGTTTGAATAACTTCTTCGCTGTCTGTACCACGGCCGATCAAACGTTGCGCCAATACTTCAAAGGAGGGCGGCAAGATAAAAATGCTGCTGGCTTCAGGCAACGATTTACGCACTTGCGCCGCACCTTGCACATCGATTTCCAAAATTACGTCATAGCCCTCTTCGCTCAAGGAATTCACGCCGGCAATACTGGTGCCGTAATAATTGCCGTACACATTGGCGTGTTCCAAAAAGGCTCTTTGCTCAATCAGTGATTCAAATTCTTCTTTGGGAACAAAGTGGTAATGCACACCATGCATCTCACCCTCACGCGGCTGGCGCGTAGTATGAGAAATGGAAACTCGGATGTCGTCATGATTTTTCAACAGGCGCGACACCAAGGTCGTTTTACCTGTGCCGGAAGCGGCAGAAATGATGTAAATATTGCCTTTTTTATGATTTTGCATGGTGGTTCAGCTGATGGTATGTATCTGTAAATTATAACACAACACAATGTTTCTCGGAATTTCAGACGGCATGTTGCAAAATTTGGCTATTGTATCGATTAATTTGGCAAGTCCGCATCTGACCGCTACAATATCGTGTTAAAAACTTTTAGATTTCGGAATGTCGAGATGTTGATTCATCCAGAAGTAATGGGCGTAGAGGCTTTGGCGGACAAAATCCGTAAAATTGAAAACTGGCCGCAAAAAGGGATTTTGTTTCATGACATTACTCCCGTTTTGCAAAGCGCAGAATATTTCCGCCTACTGGTCGATTTACTGGTTTACCGCTATATGGGGCAAAAGGTTGATGTCGTGGCAGGCTTGGATGCGCGCGGCTTCATCATTGGTGCGGCTTTGGCCTATCAGCTGAACGTCGGCTTTATCCCCATCCGCAAAAAAGGCAAACTGCCGTTTGATACGGTTTCTCAAAGTTACGCTTTGGAATATGGCGAAGCAACGGTAGAAATCCATACCGACGCCATCAAGCCGGGCGCACGCGTTTTGTTGGTAGATGATTTGGTGGCAACCGGCGGCACAATGCTGGCAGGTGTCGAACTGATCCGAAAACTGGGCGGCGAAGTAATCGAAGCGGCTGCCATTTTGGAATTTACCGACTTGGACGGCGGCAAAAAAATCCGTGAAAGTGGCGCGCCGTTATTTACTCTATGCCAAAACAAAGGCTGCATGTAATATAAAAGAACCGCAAGCTGATCAGCCTGCGGTTTTTTATTATCAAATTTATTCAAGGATGTATCCGTCCGTATCCCAAAAAGTTTTTTTCACCAACTGGTCGTCTTTATAAACCAACTCGGATTTCTTCGCACCATCATCATACCAATCCAAAATAATGCCGCTGCGTTTGCCGTTACGAATACTCAATTCAGACACAATGCGGCCATTTTCATCCCAACTGATAATCTCCGTCGGTTTGTCATTGCTCATCATCATTTCGGTTTTCGGGCTGCCGTCTGAATACCATTGTTTCCAATAGCCATTGGCTTTATCGTGCTTAAACTGAATTTCACTTTCTTTCACACCATTTCGGTAATAGCGGGAACCCACGCCCTCACTCAATCCATTTTGATAAGGCATCACCGCAGATTTTTTACCGTTTGGATACCAGTTGACCCATTCGCCATGCGGTTTGCCGTTGCGATAGCTGCCGACCATCTTTTTCTGACCGTTGAAATGCCACAGGGTCAGCGTACCATTATCCAACGCCGGCACAAAAACCTTAATCTGACCGGCAGGTACTTCATAAGGGTCAGAATATTTTTTCATCGATGGATAGTAAAAATCCTGTACCTGCGCCTTGCCTGCCTCAATCTTGTATTGGCGGACATAAGCAACCGAAGGCATGGTTGCCGTCAGTTTACCGTTTTGATTGAAATAAACGGTATGTTGCTGGGCAAAGGCGGCAACGGGCATACTGAACAAGGCAGCAGCCAACAGGCCTGATTTTAAATAATTATTCATAATATGGAGTTTGGCAGTATATGTTCTACAAAAAGTCAGCAATAAAAATCCACTGACATTAGAAACCAGGGTAAATATTATAAGCCATAGTTTCAAAGCCTGCTTGGATTTCATATTCGACATACCATAGACACTTGTATTTCCTTAAAATATTAAAACAAAGGCCGTCTGAAACTTTTTCAGACGGCCTTTGTTTTATTTATTTCAAAATAAACTATTCTTCACCCAATAATTGCTCGCGGGTCAACAAGAATACAAACCCGTCTCCACCGCTGGTTTCCAACCAAGTAAACGGTAATTCGGGATAAGCCGCTTCCAATACCTCACGGTTGTGACCGATTTCAACCAGCAATACACCTTTCGGATTCAGATATTTTGCCGCTTGCAGGATAATTTGACGCGTAGCGTCCAAACCATCTTCGCCGCTGCCCAAAGCCAATTCCGGCTCATGCAGGTATTCATCAGGCAACGCCTCCACAGATTCCGCGTCGACATAAGGCGGATTGGAAACAATCAAGTCGTATGTTTCATCCAAACCTTCAAACAAATCGGTATGCACCAAGCTGATGCGGTCTTCCAAACCATAATCTTCAATATTGATGGCGGCCACTTCCAGCGCATCCAAGCTCAAATCAACAGCATCGATTTGTGCATCGGGATAGTGATGCGCCATTTGAATAGCCAAACAGCCGCTACCGGTACACAAATCCAAAGCCCGATGCACCAACTCATCGTGTTCAATCCAAGGACGGATACCGTCGCCAAGCAATTCGTAAATAAAAGAACGAGGCACAATAACACGCTCATCGACATAAAAATCAAACTCACCCTGCCATGCCTGATGCGTCAGATAAGCGGCAGGAATATGTTCAACCGCACGGCGTTCGATAATGGACAACACTTCCTCCTTCTCACTTTGCAACAATTTGGCATCCAAATAAGGCTCCAACGTATCCAAAGGCAGGTTCAAAGTGTGCAAAATCAGATAGGCTGCCTCATCATGGGCATTATCACTTCCATGTCCGAAAAACAGTCCGGCATCATTAAAACGGCTGACGGCGAAACGCAATAAATCGCGAACAGTGGTCAGCTCTTGAGCAGCTTGGTTGAACATAATGTTTTGTCTTGTCAATTTAAGAATATTGAAATTATAACAGAAAGGCCGTCTGAAAACTTTTCAGACGGCCTTCGATTTAATTCAGCTTAAGATTATTTATCGCGGCTGAATACGATTTTGGTCGCTTGGATAGCAACGCAGACAGCACCGCCGATGAAGATCAAGTCGGCTGCTGTGCGTACCCAGCGCAGGGTATCCAGGATTTCCATTTGCAGGAATTCTTCGCTACGGGCATACCACAGGCCATGAGTGATGGAAGCGTGTGCTTGGATCGCGCCGACAGGCAGCAGGCTGACGACGATCATGCCGACCAAGCCGCCGTTGAGCAGCCAGAAGCCCCAAGTCATGAGTTTGTCGTCGAAATGTGCGTTTGGTTTCAGGTAGCGGGCAACCAGTAATACGAAGCCCAGTGCCAAGAAGCCGTACACACCGAACAAGGCTGCGTGTGCGTGAACTGCAGTAGTGTTCAGGCCTTGGATGTAGAACAGGGAAATCGGCGGGTTAATCAGGAAGCCGAATACGCCGGCACCGATCATGTTCCAGAAGGCAACTGCTACGAAGCACATCAGAGGCCAACGCAGGCGTTTCGCCCAGTCGGACTGGCGTTGGTAAGACCAGTGTTCGTAAGCTTCACGACCCAGCAATACCAGCGGTACGACTTCCAATGCGGAGAAGCAGGCACCGATTGCCATAGAGGCGGAGGTAGAGCCGGAGAAGTACAGGTGGTGCAGCGTACCCGGGATACCGCCCAACATGAAGATGGCGGCGGCGGCCAGAGTAGAAGCAGTAGCAGTACTACGGCGGACAAAGCCCATGTTGTAGAAGATGAATGCGAAGGCGGCAGTAGCGAACACTTCGAAGAAGCCCTCTACCCACAGGTGAACCACCCACCAACGCCAGTATTCCATCACAGCGATTGGAGATCTCTCACCGTAGAACAGGCCAGGAGCGTAGAACACACCCACACCGACCATAGAAGCTACGAAGATAGCCAACAGGTTTTTGTCTGTACCTTTTTCTTTAAAGGCAGAGACGGTGCAGCGCAACATCAGGAACAGCCACAACAGCAGGCCGACCATCAGCAGGAGTTGCCAGAAACGGCCCAAGTCGAGGTATTCGTAGCCTTGGTGTCCGAACCAGAAGTTGAATTGAGGCGGAATGATGTGGGTTAAGGCGAAGAAGTTACCTGCGTAAGAACCGCCGACTACGATGAACAGGGCGATATACAGGAAGTTCACACCGGCACGTTGGAATTTAGGATCTTTACCGCCGTTCACAATCGGTGCCAAGAACAGACCTGCTGTCAGGAAGCCGGTTGCAATCCAGAAGATGGCGGATTGGATGTGCCAAGTACGGGTCAATGCGTAAGGGAACCAGTCGGACATTTCAAAGCCGAGTGCTTCGTCGATACCGTAGAAACCTTGACCTTCGACGGTGTAGTGCGCAGTCAGACCGCCCAGCAACACTTGTACCACAAACAGGGCGACTGTCAGGAAGACGTATTTGCCCAATGCTTTTTGGGAAGGAGTCAGTTGTACTTTGGAAATCGGGTCTTCAGTCGGAACTTCTACTTCTTCGTGTTTGACCAGGAAGGAGTAACCCCACATCAGCAAGCCGATACCCATCAAGAGCAATACAACGCTGGTAAACGACCACATATAGTTTTCAGTAGTCGGTACATTGTTGATCAAAGGCTCGTGCGGCCAGTTGTTGGTGTAAGTGTAGTTCTCGTCAGGACGGTTGGTCGAAGCAGACCATGAAGTCCAGAAGAAGAAGTTGAACAGTTTTTCACGCGCTTCTTGGCTTGGCAATGTGTTGTTTTTCATTGCAAAGTGTTCGCGTGTTTTCTGAAGGGCAGGATCATCGCCGTATACGCCGTGGTAGTAAGGCAGGATGCTCTCAATGGCTTTGACACGGGTGTCGCTGATGACGACGCTGCCGTCTTCTTTAATACGGCTTTGGTTGCGGTATTCGTCAGCCAAACGTGTTTTCAGCACGGCTTGTTCTTCAGGAGAAACTTCGTCAAATTTTTTGCCGTAAGTTTCTTGCGCAGTCAGATCCAACCATGCAACCAGCTCGCGGTGCAGCCAGTCGGCAGTCCAGTCCGGAGCTTGGTATGCACCGTGACCCAATACGGAACCGACTTCCATACCGCCGGTAGTTTGCCATGCAGATTGACCTGCCAAAATATCGTCTTTGGTCATCAGGACTTTGCCGGATGCAGAAACGACTTGTTCAGGGTATGGCGGAGCCTTTTTATAGACTTCGCTACCCATATAACCAAGAATGGTAAAGCATACTGCCAGCACGGCAAACAGCAAGTACCAAAGCTTCTTGTACTGTCCCATTTTAAGTACTCCTTGATTTTGGTAAAAAGTGGTCGGGTATTAATTCATCAAATATGAATGTTAAAGATTGTATCACGGTTTAATAAGTAAAGAAATATTTTGTCAATAATATTCCTTTAAAACCATTAACTTATATGATATTGATTCCCATTTCCTTATATAAGCCCTCCTTTATCGTAGTTTGTGTTAAGTTTTCACTAACATTTTCACACAAAAATAAACTTTCCGATGTATTTTTTTATACTCCCAAAGGAGTATTTAGGTAGTAAAAGATTCATATTCCCTGAACAATTTGATTTACATCAAAATAGGGCCAAACAAGCGCCTACATAATCATACAAAATTTCAAACCATCCTATCAGGATTCTTACTTTTCTTACTATAAGGAAATTTTAAATATGAAACGCCAAACCTTAGCCGCACTTATCGCTTCTGTATTTGCACTGGCCGCATGCGGCGAGCAAGCTGCTAAACCTGCTGAAACTCCAGCTGCTACCGCTTCTGCTGAAGCTCCTGCCGCTTCCGACTCACAAGCTGCTGCCGAGACTCCTTCTTCAGAACTGCCTGTTATTGATGCGGTAACCACTCACGCTCCTGAAGTTCCGCCTGCCGTCGACCGCGACCATCCTGCACTCGTACGCGTCAAAATGGAAACCATCGAAAAAACCATGAAAATGGATGATGGCGTGGAATACCACTACTGGACATTCAACGGCGCCGTTCCGGGCCCCATGATCCGTGTACGCGAAGGCGATACTGTTGAAGTTGAATTCTCCAACCACCCTTCTTCTACCGTTCCCCATAACGTTGACTTCCACGCTGCTACCGGTCCAGGCGGTGGTGCAGAAGCTACCTTTACTGCTCCAGGCCACACTTCTACATTCAGGTTCAAAGCCCTGCAATCCGGTCTGTACATCTACCACTGTGCCGTTGCCCCTGTCGGTATGCACATCGCCAACGGTATGTACGGTCTGATCTTGGTTGAACCTAAAGAAGGTCTGTCTAAAGTGGATAGAGAGTTCTACATCGTACAAGGCGACTTCTACACCAAAGGTAAAAAAGGTGAGCAAGGTCTGCAACCGTTCGATATGGACAAAGCCATCGCCGAAGAACCTGAATACGTTGTATTTAACGGTCACGTAGGTTCTATCGCCGGCGACAACGCTCTGAAAGCTAAAACTGGTGAAACTGTCCGTATGTACGTTGGTAACGGTGGTCCTAACTTGGTATCTTCTTTCCACGTTATCGGCGAAATCTTCGACAGAGTTTACGGAGAAGGCGGCAAACTGATCAACGAAAACGTACAAAGTACCCTGATTCCTGCCGGTGGCGCAACGATTGTCGAATTCAAAGTCGACATTCCAGGCAGCTACACTTTGGTTGACCACTCTATCTTCCGTGCGTTCAACAAAGGTGCGTTGGGTCAATTGAAAGTAGAGGGTGATGAAAACCCTGAAATCATGACCAAAAAACTGAGCGACACCGTTTACCAACCTGCCGGTGCTGCCGCTGCCGCTTCTGCTCCAGCAGCTGCCTCTGCTGCTTCTGAAGCCGCTAAATAATCTCTCGGTTTAATACGCCAAGCCACTGCTGCCCTACTCTTTAGAGCCGCAGTGGCTTCCATCACGATTAATCTTCCTATTCAATCAGACAGATTGATTTTTCAGACGGTCTTGTTATGATTAGGCTATCTAAAAAATAAATTTTCTGTTTCAATCGATAATAAGGGCGTACCATGAAACTCATTCGACTCCTCCTCTTAGGCAGTGCCTTAATCTGCGGCAATACATTTGCTGCCGAAATGGTAAAAATCGAAGGAGGCAGCTACCGTCCTCTCTATCTCAAAAAAGACACTTCCCTTATTAAAGTCAAACCCTTCCAGCTTGACAAATATCCGGTAACCAATGCCGAATTTGCCGAGTTTGTAAAAACACATCCGCAATGGCAAAAAGGCAAAATCAGTTCCAAACATGCTGAAAAAACTTACCTGAAACATTGGGTAAAAAACGGCAGCAACAGTTTTGCACCTAAAGCCAGCGAACTCAAACATCCGGTAACCAATGTTTCGTGGTTTGCCGCGAATGCCTACTGCGCTTCCAAAGGCAAACGTCTGCCGACTATTGACGAGTGGGAATTTGCAGGCTTGGCTTCTGCCACTCAAAAAGACGGTTCTGCCGAACCTGGCTACAACCGCACCATCTTAGACTGGTATGCAGACGGCGGCCGCAACGGCCTGCGCGACATCGGTAAAAACAAACCCAACTATTGGGGCGTACACGATATGCACGGCCTGATTTGGGAATGGACTGAAGACTTCAACAGCAGCCAACTCTCTGCCAGCTCATCCAACACACAAATGTTCTGTAGCGGCGCATCCGTGGGTTCAAGCGACCCTTCCAACTATGCGGCTTTCTTACGCTACGGCATCCGCACCAGCCTGCAGCCCAAATATGGTTTAAATAACTTGGGCTTCCGTTGCGCGAGCAAATAAAGTTTAGTTTTATCACCAAAGCAGCTTTGGCGGTACTGAAAGGTATCGCCGCTTTTTTTGGCCGTCTGAAAAGATATGGCGCACAAAGACAAATTGTGGCATAATCCGCCCGTCTTTATAAAAAGGCACTTAGGAGTTTGCTTAGGTCGTTCGGCTTGGCAAACTTGTCCGAACCTGAAAAGGTTCTTTTATTTTCGGAGTTATCCATCATGGCATTGACCGTAGAACAAAAAGCACAAATTGTTAAAGATTTCCAACGCAAAGAAGGCGATACCGGCTCTTCTGAAGTACAAGTCGCTCTGTTGACTTTCCGCATCAACGACCTGACCCCTCACTTCAAAGCCAACCCTAAAGACCACCACAGCCGTCGCGGCCTGTTGAAAATGGTTAGCCAACGTCGTCGCCTGTTGTCTTACCTGCGTCGTACTCAGCCTGATACTTACCGTACACTGATTACCCGCCTGGGTCTGCGTAAATAATTTATGCTTAAAATCAACACCGCCTTCGGGCGGTGTTTTTATTCATATACCCATGCCGTCTGAAACACATGCCCACTCTGTGTTATACTTCCACACGCTTAAGCAGCAAGGCTTAAACTTCCAATCACTCCTTAAAGCCCCCATCAAAGCGAGAATCTGAATTGTCTGTTCATTCCATGTTGCACTCAGGAAAATTTTGGCTGAAAACCCTGGTTCTCAGCATTGCCGCGCTTTTATGCCTCGCGGCGGCATTGAGTGCCTTAATGTTCCGCATATTCAATACAGAAAACATCGACGCATTCATACAGAAAAACTTTTCCGCTCGTGGCTGCCAAGTCAAATACAATGCCAATATCAGCAGAAAATGGCTGCCGCGCCCTACGCTTATTTTAAAAGACCTCAGCCTTTCATCTTCCGAACCAGGCACACCGACGCTGAACATTGCCGAATCCAAAATGGGCTTTGGCTGGAGCAGCCTATGGTCAGACGCCCCCATTCTTGAAAAATGGATTCTTTCCAATCCGTCGCTGACGCTGGGCCCCAAAAACCACCTGCCTGCCTGCCTGCAGCAAAACCATGCCTCAAAAGAAAGTTTCCAGCTCAACCGCATCATCATCAATAGCGGCAGCATCCGCTATCACAATAAAGAGCAAGATATTGCCTTAAACGATCTGCAATTTTCCCTGCGCAGAGCCGATTCAGACGGCCGTCCATTCGATATCAGCGGCACACTGCAAAACATCGGCAACCCCATCAGTTGGCAAGGCGTCGGCCATCTTGTACAAGATGATGCCGGCTGGAGCGTTCCCGCCCTCAAATTAAACCTGCAAACCGTATTACTCAAAAACAAGCTGGATGCCCAAATCGCAGGCAGCCTTAATTGGCAAAACCGAACCGTCCTTTTCCGCGATTTCAATCTGCAAGCCGAAAGCAATTATCAAAACTTGCATATCAACGCACGTTCGCCCCTCTTACAATTCAAAAATGGCTATTTGCACCTCAACACACTCAACGGCGCATTGACCGCCGGCAGTGAAAACAACCAATGGGACGGTTCATTCAAACTGGACAAAACCAACCTCTATCCAACCGTTTTGACCGCCGCCAATTTTGAACTCAAAGGCAGCCATAAAAACGACCGCCTCCAAACCAACTTTACCTTTTCCAGCCCGTTGGTTTGGCAAAAAGGCAAAGGCATCGATGCCCCCAAACTACACCTCAGCACCCTGCAAGACACCATCAACCGCCTTCCCCGCCCCCGATTTATCAGCACCCTTGAAGGACAGGCCAATTTCAGCCTCAATACATGGGAAGGCCGTCTGAAAGGCGCATTTGACAGACAAGCCCTCGCCTTGGCCTTTAAATACCAACGCGATGCCCAACCTCATCCTCACCTTGACGCCGGTATCGCCTTACAAAAACTCAATCTGACCCCTTATTTGGAAGATCTGAAAACCCAGCCATCACTGAATCTTCCTTCCCTGCTGGCCAAAACCTGGTTGCCCGACATTGAGGCCAACCTCCAAATCGGCAGCATTCAAACCGCCGGCCTGCAATTAGAAAACATCGAATCCCTGCTTACCGCCGATAAAGAACATATCGCCCTGCACCATTTCAAAGCCGGGCTTTATGGCGGCAAAACCGAGGGCGGTCTGAGTATTGCAGCAACCCAACCTGCTTCCTACCACCTTCAGCAAAACGCAAAAGGCATACAAATTCAGCCGCTGCTGCAAGACCTGTTCGGTTTCCACAGCTTCAGCGGCAGCGGCGATGCCGTTATCGACATTAAAACCACCGGCAACGACCGTGCCCAAATGATCCAAGCCCTAAACGGCAGCTTGTTCCTCGATATTACTAACGGTGCATGGCACGGCATCGATATGGACAGCATTCTGAAAAACGGCATCTCTTCGGAAAAAATAGACAACCGCAACCTCAAAACCCCTTTCCATCATTTCACCCTCAATAGCAAAATCGAGAAAGGCATCAGCCATCATATCAACACCGAACTGTTTTCCGACAGCCTGCACGTTGTCAGCAGCGGCTATACCGATTTGAATACCCAAAAACTATCGGAAAACCTGCTTATCAGCAACGTGCTGCAACCCAAAAACAAACCGATTCCCCTAAAAATTGGCGGAACCGTACAAAACCCGTCCATTACCCTTGATTACAGCCGCTTGACCAATGGCATGAACACACCAGCAGAAAAACAAAAAGCCCTGCAAGAAACCATACAAGAACAATGGAAGTGGCTCAAACCGCGCTAGGTTTTCAAATCAAAGGCCGTCTGAAACCCCAAAAGTTTCAGACGGCCTTTTAACAGATACATTGTCAGATAAAGATGTTTACTTAGGAATGACCATATACACAATCAGTGCAACAATGACGGCAAACCATATCGCCAACATTATCAAGCTTTTTTGGAGAGTTTTCTTTTTCTCCAATCAAGCCTCAATATTTCTATCGTACCCTCCAACATAGATCCAATCATTTCCATCAATATTTAAAGTAGAAATTCCAATAAATCCGACATCTACAAACCCAAACGCTCCCAAATCTCATCGATTTTGGCCGTAACGGCAGGGTCTTTTTTGATCACACGCCCCCATTCGCGGTCGGTTTCGCCCGGCCATTTATTGGTTGCGTCCAAGCCCATTTTGCCGCCGAGTCCACTGACTGGGCTGGCGAAGTCGAGATAGTCGATGGGCGTGTTTTCCATCAAAACAGTGTCGCGCACAGGGTCCATGCGCGTGGTGACCGCCCAGATGACTTCTTTCCAGTCGCGCACGTCCACATCGTCATCGACCACGATGATGAATTTGGTGTACATAAACTGGCGCAGGAACGACCAGCAGCCCATCATCACGCGCTTGGCGTGTCCGGCGTACTGTTTTTTCATGCTCACCACCGCCATGCGGTAGGAGCAGCCTTCGGGCGGCAGGTAGAAATCGGTGATTTCGGGGAACTGCTTTTGCAAAAGCGGTACGAACACTTCGTTCAACGCCACGCCCAAAACGGCAGGCTCATCGGGCGGTTTGCCCGTGTAGGTGGAGTGGTAAATCGGGTTTTCGCGCATGGTGATGCGCTCGACCGTAAGCACAGGGAAATGGTCCTGCTCGTTGTAATAGCCGGTGTGGTCGCCGTATGGGCCTTCCAACGCGGTTTCGTTTGGATGAATCACGCCTTCCAGCACGATTTCGGCACGGGCAGGCACTTGCAAATCGTTGCCGATACATTTCACCAGCTCTGTCCGCGAACCGCGCAGCAGTCCGGCAAACTGGTATTCGCTCAAGGTATCGGGGACGGGCGTTACCGCGCCCAAAATGGTGGCGGGGTCGCAGCCGAGCACGACGGCGACGGGATACGGCGTATCGGGATTGAGTTTGCGGAATTCCTGATAATCCAGCGCGCCGCCGCGATGCGACAGCCAGCGCATAATCAGCTTGTTTTTGCCGATTAATTGCTGGCGGTAAATGCCGAGATTTTGGCGTTTTTTGTTTGGTCCGCGCGTGACGGTCAAGCCCCACGTTACCAGCGGCGCAACGTCTTCCGGCCAGCAATGCTGAATCGGAAGTTTATACAAATCAACGTCTTTACCTTCCCGCACGATTTCCTGACACGGCGCGTTTTTTACCACGTTCGGCGCCATGCTCCAAATGTCTTTCAGCAGCGGCAGTTTGGAAAACGCGTCTTTAATGCCTTTGGGCGGTTCGGGTTCTTTCAGATACGC
>ENA-OWLI01000106-OWLI01000106.1-metagenome-genome-assembly--contig:-NODE-106-length-14741-cov-5.040447_pt1 | contig 14741 bp, 10 predicted proteins | sample MGYA00245346_ERZ651096 | MGnify/ENA primary metagenome ERZ651096 (study PRJEB26857, sample SAMEA4031766) | metagenome | biome: human; feature: oral; material: saliva | place: Philippines | collected 2014...
CAAAGTACCGGAAGGATCGAAAGATTCCAAACGGTGCAACAGTCCCGTATGAACGAATACATGTTCGCTCTCACGACACGCACCGTGTATGGAGTGGTAGTATTCGCCGTAATGAGGCGAAAGGATAGTGGGAGATCCGTCTTCCGTAAGGACAATCATCGGACAGAAAAAACAGGCAAACGGCTTAGTCGGCCGGGTCGCCCAGACATTTGAAGGTATAGCCCTCATCCAATAGCCAGCGCACAGCGCGAGGCATGGCCTGCTGCATATTGGGAGCCGCTTTGAGGGAGTCGTGGAAGGTAATAATGGAGCCGTTGCGCGCATAGCGAACCACCGAACCAAAGACGGTATCGGGTGAAAGACGAGCATTATAATCGCGCGTGATCACATCCCACATAATAATGTCGTAGTGATTGCTAAGCAGGAGGGTCTGCATGAAGCGAAGATGGCCATGCGGCGGTCGAAAGAAGCGAGAATTGATAAGTCGGTCAGCCTCTTCCACATCTTTCAGATAGGTACGTGTACGGACTTTCAGCCCTTGCAGATGGTGGAAAGTGTGATTGCCGACCTGATGACCACGGCGCTGTATCTCGGCAAAAAGATCGGGATAGCGACGCACATTATCCGCCACACAGAAGAACGTGGCCTTCACCCCGAGTTCATCGAGCGTATCCAATACCCAGGGTGTTATCTCCGGTATGGGACCGTCATCGAAAGTCAGATAGATGCTTTTTCCTTCTTTGGCAGGAATGCGCCACGTGGCACCGGGGAACAAAGCCCGGTACCACATGGGCACACGGCAGATAAGTCGTTCTACGAGTCTGAGCTGCATTTATTGCGGTTTGCTATTACCCTGCTCATCAGTGTAGAGCATCTTATAATAGTTCTGGAACACGGGCAGATATTCATCCAACACTTTGCTATTATAAGCAGTACTCAGCCGAAGAGCCGTAGCAACCGTATTCATCTCCCTGTCGATCTCTCCTTCGGAAAGCATTTGCATGAATTTGGATTCCGACAGGCGGAAGAACCAGTTAAGCGTACGCATCGAAGAGCCTGCCACGGCCTTGACTATCCGGTCTGCGTCGGCCACCATATCTGCATCGTACAGGGTCTGTGCCAATACCAGCGAGCGATAATCATAGGGCACGGCTTCAGAATTGATCTCTTGGAGGCATTTGGTGAGCACCTTACGGGCACGAACGGTATCGCCTCTTTCGAGCAGAGCCTTTGCCAACGGAGAAAACACAGCTACGCGATAGGTATTGGTGGAATTGCGAATATCTGCATCGAAGTACACCTTGGGGTTGTTGGCTCCTCCGAAGCGGAACTTGGTCATCACATTGGTATAGGTCTTTTCCACATCGATGTTATCGCCTGCGCGGCGCGCCTTGAAAGGCACAAACTGATTGGCCATACCGGTCTGACGCAAGTAGTCCGGCAGGTTGGAGAAGGAATTGCTCGGAGACGTAATAGCCCAATAGATAGGACGCTTCCATTCGTTATTGGCTATCAGATCAAGAACGCTCAGGTCGGCCAATGAGAGGATGCCCTTACCGGCCAAAGACAGATCGATGGTTCGACGGACATGCACCTTAGCCGAATCGCCAAACGCCAGCCCCAATGCTTGCGAATCTACGGGCAGATACAGGTTCTCAGACGGCATCACACCATTGCCATAAGGAACCGGACGAGCGGCTATTTTCATGGCTTCGGACAGCATCATGATGGGCTTGCCATCGGCCGTGAGTCCGCTACCCGGGAGTGAATGGAGGTTCAGCTCCGGATCTCTGGCAGAGTAATTGGGATCGACACGAACAAAGGCATTCCGGCTGATGAAGGCTTCATTCATATTCTTCAATGGTAGCGGATCGGACTGATAGGCTTGCTGCTTCATCTGGCGTACATACCAGTCTGCTCCCAAGTAACTGAGATTGCTCACACGGACATCGGTACGAACGCCTTCTACCTCCTGAGCATACCAGAGGGGGAAGGTATCGTTATCGCCATAGGTGAAAATAACGGCATTGGGGTCGCAGCTCTCCAAGTAATTGACACCGAAATCGCGTCCCACATAGCGTCCCGAGCGATCGTGATCATCCCAGTTCTGGCCGGCCATCTGGATAGGGACAAGCACTGCTGCAGCCGTAGCTACGATAGCCGCAGTGGTATGGCTGAGTTTGGCTCGACGCAAGAAATCGACCAATCCTGCCACACCGAAACCGATCCAGATACAGAAAGCATAGAAGGATCCCGCATAGGCATAGTCTCGCTCACGCGGTTGGCCGGGCGTCTGATTGAGATACAATACGATGGCCAAACCGGTCATAAAGAAGAGGAAGAAAGTGATCCAGAAGCTCTGTGCACCTTTCTCCTTGCGCATCAGCTGGAAAGAAATACCGATCAGCCCCAAAAGCAACGGAAGCATGTAGTACACATTGTGTCCGCGATTCTTGGTCATAAAGTCCGGCATGTCATCCGTAGGACCGATAAGAATCTTGTCAATGAAGGGAATACCCGTCACGGCATTGCCACGCAATAGTCCTCCGTCGCCTTGCAGGTCATTCTGACGGCCGGAAAAATTCCAAAGGAAATAACGCCAGTACATATAATTGACCTGATAATTGAAGAAGAATTTCAGGTTCTCTCCGAATGTAGGCATACTGGTATCCGTTTCGGATCGCCCCATCCAGATATTATAGCTTTGCGGATGTCCATCGGTAGTGGAATAGACACGTGGGAAAAGCATCATGGAACCATCTCCATAATCGTATTCGCGTTGTGTATAGAGCGTTTCGTAACGATCCTTATCTGTAGGGTTTACCTTGGGCGAAGGCCCTGTTACTTCCTGTCCATCCTTCAAACCGACAGGTTGGGATGCAAAGGAAGGCCCGTAGATCAACGGGGTACTTCCGTATTGTTCGCGAGCAAGGTAGCTACGAAGCGAAAAGGCATTGGACGGAGCATTCTCATTCATCGGCGGATTGGCAACGGCACGAACGAGGATAACACCGTAAGAGGAGAAGCCGACGAGGATAACCAGCATACTCATCAAGGCCGTATGCAAGAATCGTACATTCAACCGCTTGGATGCAAACAGCCAATAGGCTACGGCCAGTGTAAGGACTATGCCGAGAAGGATGCCATTGCCGATAAAAGGAATACCCATCAGAACAACACTCAGCAACACGGCAAAGCGCATGCACATCGATTTGGTTGTACCCTTCTTATCACCGTCGGTCTGTACGGAATAAGTCTCCCTCACAGACCAAATCAATATGGCAGCCAGCAGGAAGAAATAGAAATACAAACCGCTATTGAAGCTCAAACCAAGGGTGTTGACAGCGAAGACATCGAATACGCCGGCAACCTTAGGGATACCCTGTATCACACCGAACATCATCACCCCGATAAGGGCGAAGGAAGCCAAAAGTGCCAACAACGCTCCCCTGCCTGTGGGTTTAACAGCACGGCGATAGTAATACACCAAAGCCATGGCAGGGATGCAAAGGAGATTGAGCAGGTGCACTCCGATGCTGAGGCCCATAAGATAAGCGATCAAAACGAGCCAGCGGTCACTGCGTACATTGTCGGCACGCTCCTCCCACTTAAGCATCAGCCAGAAAACGGCAGCCGTGAAGAAAGAACTCAATGCATATACCTCGGCCTCGACGGCACTGAACCAGAACGTATCGCTGAACGTATAGACCAAGGCTCCAACGACTCCACTGCCGAGTATCGTGATTACTCGTGGAGCGGATATTTTCCTTGACGGCTCTTCCAATCCGGATACATTGCGTACTGTCGGTACAAGTACGCGGCGGACAAGGTGGGTAATCGTCCAAAACAAAAACAGGATGGTAAAGGCACTGGCCAGTGCACTGGTAGCATTGGCAAGCCATGCCACCTGTGACGGATCGCTCGTGAAATGCGATATGATATTATAGACGAGCATGAAGAAGGGTGCTCCGGGCGGATGACCGATCTCCAACTTGTTTACGCAGACTATGAACTCGGCACAGTCCCACAGGCTGGCTGTAGGCTCGATTGTCATCAGATAGACGATAGCTGTAACTGCAAAAACGCCCCAACCGACGACATTGTTCAGAAATCTAAAACGTTTCCATTCCATATCATTGTATTCTTCTATGATGACTTAAACGTATTGAGCAGGGGCAAACCCTACTTCTCGCGGATAAAAATGTTGATGGGAGTACCGCAAAAATCCCAGTGGGCACGAATCTGATTCTCCAAAAAACGCTTATAAGGCTCTTTCACCCACTGAGGCAGATTGGCAAAAAAGGCAAATGAAGGCACTGCCGTCGGAAGCTGCATCACATATTTTATCTTGATGTATTTACCTTTGGTAGCAGGTGGTGGCGTAGCCTCGATAATGGGTAGCATCACTTCATTCAGCTTGTGTGTAGGAATACGAGTCGAGCGGTGTGCATAGACCTGATTGACCGTCTCCAACACTTTGAAAATCCTTTGTTTGGTCATAGCCGATATGAAGAGAAGAGGGAAATCCGTAAATGGAGCAAAACGCTGCCGGATGGCATTCTCAAACGTCTTGATGACGGCTTGACTTTTATCTTCCACCAAGTCCCACTTGTTGATACATACAACCAGTCCCTTGCTATTGCGCTGGATAATCTGAAAGATATTCAGATCCTGCGACTCCACACCTCGTGTGGCATCCAGCATCAGCACACATACGTCGGAGTTTTCGATGGCACGAATGGATCGAATAACGGAGTAGTATTCCAAGTCTTCATTCACTTTACCCCTTTTGCGAATACCGGCTGTGTCGACAAGGTAAAAATTGAGTCCGAACTTATTGTACTTAGTGTATATAGAGTCCCTTGTCGTGCCTGCAATATCCGTCACGATATGCCTGTCCTCTCCGATGAAGGCATTCAGCAAGGAGCTTTTCCCTGCATTGGGGCGGCCTACGATGGCTATTCGAGGGAGTGTTTCGTCCAAATCCGATTGTCCGTTCTCTGTCGGCAATAGCTCCATCACCCTGTCGAGCAAATCGCCTGTTCCCGAACCGCTGACAGCTGCAATGCAGTAAGGATCGCCCAAACCAAAGGAATAGAATTCGGAAGCGGAATAATGATCTTCGGTATTGTCCACCTTATTGGCTACGACTATAACCGGTTTTTTGCTTCGGCGCAGTATCTCGGCGACTTGTTCGTCAAGAGAAGTCACTCCGGTCTGGTTGTCTGCGACGAAGAGGACTACATCTGCTTCCTCGACAGCAATATACACTTGCTTATTGATTTCTTCCTCGAAAACATCTTCCGAATTGACCACCCAACCTCCGGTATCGACGATGGAAAACTCCCGACCGTTCCAATGCACCCGGCCGTACTGCCTATCGCGCGTAGTACCGGCCTCTTCGGCTACGATGGCTTGCCGGCTTTGGGTAAGGCGGTTGAACAATGTGCTCTTGCCCACATTCGGACGGCCTACGATGGCGACTAATGCTCCCATATTTATTTCTACTCTATGATTTCGTTCTGATTGTTGCTTGTCAGGCTACGACCGACGAAGGACTAATCCAACTGATAGCCGAAGGCACGAAGCAGATTATCCCTATTACGCCAGTCTTTTTCGACCTTCACAAAGATTTCCAAGAAAATTTTCTTTCCGAAGAAACGCTCCAAATCACGCCGGGCCATTGACCCTACACGTTTGATGGCCGCCCCTTTCGGGCCGATGATTATTCCTTTTTGAGAATTACGCTCCACGATGATCAGCGACTTGATACGGATAATGGTCTTCTCCTCCTTGAATTCCTCCACGACCACTTCTGCCGCATAGGGAATTTCTTTTTGATAATACAGCAGTATCTTTTCACGAATGATCTCCGTAACGAAAAAACGTGCCGGCTTGTCCGTGAGTGCATCTTTTTCAAAGTAAGGAGGAGATGGGGGAATGAGGCTTTCGATACGCTTCTGCAGCAATCCGACGTTAAAGTTGTTCGTGGCCGAAAGAGGGTGAATTTCTGCTTTGGGCAATATGTTACGCCACTCCTCCACAAGTTTTTCCAATGCTTCCTGATTGCTCAGGTCGATCTTGTTGATGACCAGAAGTACAGGGCATTCCATTCGTGATACGCGAGCGAGAAAATCAGCATTCTTATCAGCCTTCTCCACCACGTCCGTCACATAAACCAGCACATCGGCATCCCCGAGAGCAGATTCGGAGAACTCCCGCATTTCCTGTTGGAGTTTGTAATTGGGACGAAGTACTCCCGGTGTATCGGAATAAACGATTTGCATCTCCGGCGTATTCACAATCCCCATGATTCTATGTCTGGTGGTCTGCGCCTTGGAGGTAATGATAGAAATCCGCTCACCGACAAGCAGATTCATCAGTGTACTCTTCCCAACGTTGGGGTTTCCAACGATATTGACAAATCCCGAACGGTGACCGGACTCCTCTACTTGCATTTCGAAGCTTTGTTATATGTACGAATAAGGGGCTGTTTGCCTCGCGGCGAAGCAGCCCCCTGTTTCTATTGTGTATGATCAACGAACCGTGCTGCCATCGTATGCCCACTTGACATAGACAGCTCCCCACGTAAAGCCGGCACCAAATGACGTCATGACAAGAACGTCGCCTTTCTTCAATTTATGCTCCCACTCCCACAGACAAATGGGGATTGTAGCCGAACTGGTATTGCCATAACGCTCGATATTGACCATCACTTTCTCATATGGGACTCCCATACGTCGGGCAACGGCATCGATGATTCGGAGGTTGGCCTGATGAGGTACTACCCAAGTAATATCATCGTGCGAAAGATTGTTGCGCTCCATGATCTCCACACAGCTGTTGCACATATCTACGACAGCATGTTTGAAGACTACCTGCCCTTCCTGATACACATAGTGCCAACGATTATCCACCGTTTCGTGCGTAGCAGGACATGCCGATCCACCGGCCTTCATGATCAAATGATCTTTGCCGATGCCATTGGAGTGCAGCACAGCATCCATAACGCCTACTTCTTCTTCGGTAGCCTCGAGCAAAACACAACCGGCACCATCTCCGAATAGCGGACAGGTGGCTCGATCGGTATAATCCGTAAAAGCTGTCATCTTCTCCGTAGCGATCACAAGGATCTTGGAATAACGCCCCGAACGGATAAAATTGGCTCCCACTTCAAGGGCATAAATAAACGTGGGACAGGCTGCCTGCATATCGAAAGAAAAGATGTCGCCACAACCGATTTCATGAGCAACGATGCTGGCCGTGGAAGGGAAATGATAGTCGCTCGAGTTGGTTGCAAGGATCAAGCCGTCGATACTCTTGGGGTCGATACCATGACGTTCGAAGAGGTCTTGTGCCGCGCGGATGGCCAAATAGGAAGCTCCTTTATTCTTGTCTCGAAGGATCCGACGCTCTTTGATCCCCACACGGGTCATGATCCATTCGTCATTGGTATCAACCATTTTTCCCAGATCGTCATTGGTAATAACATCTTCAGGGAGATAGGCTCCAACGGCTGTTATAGCCGCGTTTATTTTATTCATAATCGAATTTGTTGCATAATGGACGGGCTCCGGCCTTTTTTAAAAACCATATCCCGCCGGAAAAGATTATTTGTGGCCGCTAAAATAAAAAAAAAGTCCCAAAGAACAGGTCTAAGGGACTCTTTTGCTCGTTCTTGCCGCCTAAGCGACGACCGGCATCGACCGAGGGCAAGCAATTTTTACACTGCCACTTCTTTTTCGATTGCCAACTTACCGCGGTAGTAGCCACAATCACCACATACTGTGTGATAGATGTGCCATGCTCCACAATTAGGACACTTGGCCAAAGTCGGCATAACGGCTTTGTCATGAGTTCTCCGCTTGGCGGTTCTCGTTTTGGACTGTCTTCTTTTAGGATGTGCCATTTTTATTTATTTAAATTGTTCTTTTTGTTCCAATAGTTTTCCAAGAGAATCCCACCTCGAATCGTGAGCGGTCATACCGGATTCTTCTGTTGCTTCATCGGCATCTATCGCCAGCAGATCGGACATTCGATTCATCATCTCGGGGTCGCACTCTCCATCCGAATGCATACGCTGCATCGGGATAGCCAATTCGGAATACTCATAAAGGAGCGAACTTAGGTCCAATGTGCCTTCCGACAGAGGGACAACAAGCAGATCGTCGCTCAATTCTTGATAAGAATCGCCGAAACGAACCACCAATTTATTTTCCTCTTTTACCGGTATTTCCACCTCATCGAGACATCGGTCGCAAGCAGTCTTGACTGTTCCGTCAAGCGCAATGCAAAAATTAAAGACATCGCCATTGCGCTCCACTTCGACCTTTGCAGCCAATGTCCCTCCTAAAATATCGTAACTTCCGGACTGCTCAAAAAAGGAATCATCCAATTCGTAATCGAATCGGTGCTTGCCTTGTGGCAGCGACTTGAGATTCAGTACGTATCTTCCGGATGATGCCATTTCGTGTAAGATGAAAAACTTTGCAAAAGTAACGCTTTACGATGATATTACAAACAGTTTCATGTCTTTTGTCCCGTCCGCCTTCGAGTCGTTTTTCCCGAAAGCATTCGATCGACCGTAAAATCGGGGGATCCCCTTATTCGATCTTATGGAGGAAGTCTGCCTCTTTGCTCTCGTCGCGAGTGAGAGAGGGTACAGCGCGTTCGGCGACAAGGTCTTATAAGGTTTTGACTTTGTGTTGATTTACAGCCGATTTCTTTTTGGTTTCCCAAGCCTGAAAGCGTGGCGCGAGAAAATTTTTCTTTTGGCGCGAGAATGAAAAAAATCTCGCGCCACAACGAAAAAAAAGTCGCGCGTATTTTGCAGAAAAGCGGTTCCGCTTTTTCTCCTTTTCACGCTCGTGATTTTCACCCCCTGCTCCGGCTGAGCAGAATATCTTCCAAGTACTTCTCCAAAAGCAACCGGGGTACGGAGTGGCGTATCCTTGCCACCCCGCACCCCGATTATTGATAAGGAGAGAATGAAATATGATCTAATTCGTCACGTGAATCGTTTGGTCATGAAAGTAATCCATCTTGACTGCAATGTTTTCAGCCGAGTTCACTTTATTCGACTTAAAGCGAAATTGCAGCTCCTTGTTCTGAGGCATTGTCGTCAATACGTATTTGTACAAAGTCTTTCCTCCTTCTATCCCTAATATCATCCCGCCGGTCTTCGGATAGAAGTGTTCGGTATATACTTTAAACGTGATAGGCAGAAGGGCCGCATTAAGTACGTCCGGCAGTTTGGCACTAATGAGGAGCTCATTTCCTTGTCCGGCCGAAATTTGAGTGGTTACTTGGTTGTTCTCTGCCGAAGATGTATTGGCTTTGAAAAAAACATACTGATATTTCTCGCGTACCAATACCGTAACCGAACGTTTGAGGTCAGGATTGCCTTGTACACCGATGACTACATCGGACCTCTTGGTAAGGTTTTCCTGCTGAGCCAATGTGAGCTTGATCTTGCCGTTGCCTTCGTGTTGAGCTGAAGTAACAGCCGCCTGTTGGCCTGTAGGGGTGGAGACTGATACGGTCAGTTTGGAATAATCCGGATTGTTCTGTCCCTGAGGAATGTATGTGGCTTGAAAAGTGCCGGATGGCTCTCCTTGGACAAAAACCATATAGGTATGATCCACAGTCAGCATACCGGACCCATCGGAAAAAGCAGGTAAAGCTTGTACTTCTGCCGAGAGAAATATATTGTTTGCGGCGGCTCCGTCCAATGCTTCCTGTAGCGTAGGTCTTCCCGGAGCCTTGGCTTTCTTAAGAATCATTTTGTAGAAGTGGTTGCGTGTAATATTATAACGCACCTTGTTTGTATCTACAAAGTCAAGCTTATAATAGGTATAGTCCGCATTGGGAAGATTGTATCGTGCTTTTAGAATCAGACATGTGATTCCTGCCCCTGTTCCTATATTGGATTGGTCACGTTCGAATCCATAGAAAAAATGGGCACCGTCTGCCTCCTTAAAGGCTGCTTCCGATGTCGGGTTTGCAAACACCACGCCTGCCGGCTCGGTGATCTGTCCCTGAGGAAAAGAGCCTGTATTCGGGTCAAATGGAGCTAAGGTCCCTTTGTTCCAGGAATTGTACAGAGCATAGCTGGCGTCGTAGAGCTTGCTTTCTGCAGGAGGTGTCACAGAAAGAGAGAACTTAGCCATGTTGCGTAGCAATTGAATCTGACCGAGATTCTGATTAGGGGCTATGGACGGATAAGAGATACGCGCCCACATACGGATCGTTTCCAAATCATCGGCCACTGAGATCGATGGCAGCATTTCCCGTTCGGAACGACCGACCCAAACAGAAGGGTCTGCCAATTCATAGTTTGCAATAAAATGAATTCTGCGTTCGACCTCCGAAGGAATGATTTTGGCTGTAAATGTAGATCCAGACAGATCGGCTACAGCTCTTTCCAGAAAGTGCCCATCTTCATCGAAAACCCAAAGCTCGAGCCTCTCTACGCTGTTCTCTTTGTCCGCTGAAGCACCTCGTAAACTATGATGTTCTAATGAAACAATGCTACCGCTTACCCGAGTAGGCTCTCCCGATGGACAGGGTTCCGACTTGTCAGCCACACAAGATACAGCCATGAATGCTATGAGCACATACAGTAATTGTGCGATTATGCTTTTACTTTTCATTTCTTCAGTCTTTTTGCAGATTTAACAAATCTATCATTCTTGACATCTCGGACACAGCGGACGTGAGCTTTTTGTTCTGTAGCATTTCCGGATGCTGTTGGCAACAAAATTTTTATTGCCTTATCAGGTAGTCCGCTCCAATAATACCTGCCCGTCATAATGTCTCTTACGACACCCGCTTGCTCTCGTTGCAGTTTGTCTACCAATTGGATCTCTGCCCTTGTAGGAAGACGCCAATCATCCAAAATCTCTGTCGATCCATCTGCTTTCTCCCTTTCCTCCCAATAGAAGGCACAAGTCATAAGGGCATATTTATTCTCTTGATTAGAATAGTATTTAAGCCTAAGCGGATTCAATGTGTAATACTCCCAATAGGGTTGTGTCAGAGTTGCCCCAAACTGAGATGCCAATTCGAAAGAAGGAGAAACCATATTAGCCGTCTGTTCATCCTGCTCTGTGATGTAATCCTCTTTTTGTAATGTATAGCTCGAGTTGTAAAAGCCGACTTTTTTCGTTGGCGGGAATCCGATAATCATATTGCCATCAGCAGGAGGAGAGAGTACTACGATTTGGTAAATGGCTGTATTGTTAAGATGGTTAGGCAAGTGCCCACTGGGGTTCCAAGATGACTTTGTCCCAAAAGTATTGATGATGAATTGCGATGGATTCTGCCTGATCTTTATCTTTTTTTCAAACCCTATGGAGTTTTTGATCGTGAATGAGATGTCCTTGGGGATGTTGTTGATCGGCAGTATGGAGCGAACCTTTATCTTTTTTGTGTTCGCATCGATCGTGACTGTTGGAACATTGGCTCCCGTATATGTGTCTGTTATCTGTTGCCCATTCGAGTTCACGTAAGTACATGTGGCTTTCACATCCGCCGGAGGAAGGAGGCTGTGCGAGCTGAAATAATCGAGTTCTATCTCTGTCGTCATGTTCATTACTGTCTCCTGTGGAATGACCTCTAAATACTGTACATCAGGGAGCGTCTGATCGTCCGAATGAGACGTCCATTCTATCACAGAGAAAGAGCCGTTTATCGTTACAGGATCCTCTTCGTTGAGGGAGCCGAGTACTTCTATTGTCACAGCCATATCGTACAGGTGGTTGCTTCTGATTTTTTTGTAAGAACCATCCACCGGTATACGGTAGTAGTAAGGTTTAGCCGTATTGTCGTCCGTGCCCGTTTTTTTGAGCTTGAGCATCATAACGAATTCGGGTCTGCCTTCATTGTTCAGAGCCCATTCATTATAGTAGGAGTAGAAATGTACGGATGAGTTCGCTTCTGTCATAGGCCGGTAGTCAATAGCTTCGTATCCGACACCTTCGGGTTTTTCTTCTACACTGAGGAAACCCTTGGGCATACAGTTCCGAAATTTGGCTTTGGGATCGCCCACCAATTCATAGTCCGAAATTTTTAAAACGGGTTTTTTGAGGCGCAATTTGGCCGCGACTCGCTTGAGCCCGATAGAGCCTAATTGTTTTCCCTCGGATGTTGCCATATTGATTTGTTTTTCCACAGATCCGATCATGGCAAATTTATCTTCCGGTTTCCCATCGTTTTGCAATAGGATGCTGTTCGTAACAAGCGTTTTGAGGAAAGAAGTTTCGCTCGCATTCGGCTCAAAAGAGCCTGAGAAGTTGACATTGGCTACCAAATAGATCTTGAACGAATTATTGCCATTGAACTGTCCGTACATAGACTCCGGTACCGGAACGTAGTAGCTGTTTGAGGATGGGCTTGTTTCTACCGGCTCTGCCTGCCATACCTTAGTTCCGTTTTTGTAAAAAACAAGGGTCAGCCGCTCTATGGTATTCTCATCGTATGCCGCAACACCTCCCTCTTCGCTTCGCTGGTTATAGGGCTGTACTTGCAGAAATAGAGAAGACGTTTCGTTCATATCGGACTCTATGTCTTCACGCACGCATCCGAATAGAAAACCGACAAGCAGGAAGAGTATCGGAGGGCAAATGATATTTAGAATTCTATTTGTTCTCATAATGAATAATCCGCTTAAAGTCCTTGTTGTATGATCTTAATATCGGTAGGCTGGGGGTTGATATTCTTGTCAAGAATCACTTTTTTGCCGTCTACCGTGAAAAAGAGATTCGCTCTTCGTTGTATACCGATACCGTTAGGTTTCAATGCTTTGACTTTGATAGTGTAGACGGAAGTCCCATCGGCATCTCCTTCAATAGCACTGCCGGAATCAAAACCGAATTCCAATCCATTATCTAAAGTCGCTTTCCAACGGCTACCATCTCGACCTTTGATTCTGACCGTAAACGACAAAGAGTTTTCGAAAGTAACTACGTTGTCTTGCGTAATGACTGCATGCGGATTTATTTCTGCCACATAGGGTACAAGGAAGCCGTAATCCAAATTCTCTACTGTCCACGGAAGGACGGTGGTCGTGAGGAGCAAGCTGCTGAATTCGCCGATTTTTGTGATCGTCCCGTCCAGTTTGTAATGATGGTTGCGGTGAATGGAGTAGTGATGATCGTCCTCCATCATAGTGGTCTTATCGTTCACATAGGCATAGTAGCGTGTCTTGATGCCATTGTAGATAGCTTCCACCACAAGCTGTGTAGCACGGTTGGAAGTGTCTGTTGCTGATCCTATGTTCTCATATACGTAGAGAGGAGCGGATGCCGGAATGATGCTCTGGGTGCTGCCGTCGTTCGTCAATGGAAGATCGTAGGCATTCGCCCAATTCCAATATCCCGTAGGATTGCTCGTGCTACCTTCGAGCAGGCGCGAGTTCTTGGCGTTGCGAAGGATCTGCACCTTAGTAATCTTGATTACATCGCTGCCCGGAGTAACTTGCTTGATGTCCAGTGTGATCTTGGCTGCAATACGATTGAGGCTGATGTTTGCTTGCACAGTGCCTTGCGGATTAAGAGTCGCCGTAGCCATTCCCGTCATGGTGAATGGTCGGGCTATCGGCCCGTTCACATCAGGAGCTTGCATATCCTCAAGTTCTTTCTTGAAAAGGATTTTATCCAGTTTTGTTGTGAGGGCATCGGGTTCATTGGCGATCACGTATATCTGGCGAGGACCGGCGTGAGCACTGATCGTAAAAGGATTTTGGAAATCGGACTGCCCCGAAGCAAATAGTTTTTGCTTGTCGAGAACCCAAAGACCGTTTAGCCCTTCACGAAAGACGAATATGCGCACTTTCTTGATCAGATTTTCTCCACTGTAGAGGTCTCCGTCTCGTATTTCGACATCGTCAAGCGACATCTTTACTGTTGCCACTTCGTCCGAGGTGGGCTGATCGGGATTATCTTCCTTGGTACATGCTACCGCCCCCATCGTTAAAAGCAATAACAGGAGAAGGCGTGGAAGTAGTCCCGAAGGATGATGGAAATATTTCATTTTCATAATAGCTGTCGGATTAGTATTCTGCATATTGTTGCACTACGTCCCAAGGGGTGACGGATACGAGTACATTCAGGTTTGCTCCACGCAGGTCTATGTAAATATTGAGCATTTTGCCTATGACGGGTATGAATGGTACTCCATCCGAACCTGTGCTGATATTCAGCAATTCTTGTCCGTATGCATAGAGTTTGAGATGCAGAGGAGTAGTATCAAGTGTGGGATAAACTCTGAAGATGGGAGAAATGAAATCTCCGTTTTGGATCTGTCCGTCGGGACGGTATTGGACGGCATTGCCGATGAGCTCGGCCAGGCCGGTATAAGTGTCGGGAGTTTCTCCCAAAAGGATGTCGGCATAGTCTGGCAGTTGTCTGGGGCCATTAGCATCCAGCCACTCTTGATAGCCGCGTATGATGATATGTACCTGTGCCGTACGGCGGTAGATATCGACAGTTTGGTCTGTACCCTGTTCGATAGAGCCGTACTCTATTGGGCAGGTCAGTACACCGGAAAAAAGGTCTCCGGGCGATTGGGCTATACCGTCGGTAGAGGAAAGCCTGAAGAATAAGTCTTTGACGTTTTGCACATTGGCTGTTTCTTCCAGCATGTGATCGTCGGGGTTGGCCCATGCCACGAAAGACACCGTAGTGGGGCCGTCGTATTCCAATGGTATCGGTTTGCGTGCAGCCACTTGTGCGGCGTCCATC
>ENA-OWLI01000109-OWLI01000109.1-metagenome-genome-assembly--contig:-NODE-109-length-14544-cov-3.883981_pt1 | contig 14544 bp, 13 predicted proteins | sample MGYA00245346_ERZ651096 | MGnify/ENA primary metagenome ERZ651096 (study PRJEB26857, sample SAMEA4031766) | metagenome | biome: human; feature: oral; material: saliva | place: Philippines | collected 2014...
ACGAGATTATCACCGTAGTAATCGGAAATACCGCAATAATGACCCTGTAACTGTGGTGAATTATTAATTCATTTTTGTAAATAGTTAAGGTGTAACTCTTAGGTTTTTCTTAGGTATTACTTCTTAGGCTTTTCCTAGGTTTTTCATTATGCAAGTTATAAGGACTTTAGAACTACAATCTGTAAGGACTTTCAAAGTACAATCCCTAAGACTCTCATCCTGTAACAAAATAGCGTATAATAGACACATAGAATATTCTTGATATAGGAGTACCAATGAAAGTCCTTTACGATACAATTTTAAAAGCGAAATATACAGGTCGCCCGAACCGTTTTGTGGTGACTTTAGATTTAAATGGTGAAAGCGTGCTCGCTCATTTGCCAAATCCTGGTCGCATGTGGGAGCTCTTGTTCACCGGTGTAACGATGTACATCGTGCCTCACGATAAGCCTGATGCAAAGACGAAATACCGCGTGGTAGGCATCGAGCGCGATGGCGTCGTGATTATGCTCGATACCAACTATAGTAATGATGTCGCGCAGTATTTGATTGAAAATAAACTCATCCCTGGCTGGGAGGAGTGGCGCATTGTAAGGCGGGAGTATACGGTTAAACTACATGGCACATCATCACGTTTTGACTTACTCCTCACCAATGATGCGGGCGAAGAGTTCTTGTTAGAGGTTAAGTCTTGTACGCTATTCTCCAAGACTGGCGCCATGTTCCCTGATGCTATTACAGAACGAGGGCGCAAGCATTTATTACATTTGAAAGAATTGCAAAACGAAGGTTACCACACAGGTGTTTTATTCCTCGTGCAATGGGATAGGGCGCAGTGGTTCTTACCAGACTATCATACGGATTTAGAATTTGCCCGTACCTTTAAAGAGGTAGCACCGTCTTTAGATTGGAAAGCTGTTGCAGTGGCGTGGGATGAGACTTTTACCATACCTACTGTAACCCATGAATGTTCCTATCCGAGTAGCATTCTCGACACAGAGGCTCACGATAGCGGCGTGTACGTGATGGTCATGTATCTCGCTCATGATTTAGACCTTGAAGTCGGTTCTAAAGGGATGATGCATTTCAAGGCGGGATACTATATGTATGTCGGCTCTGCGAAGGCGAATTTAACGAAACGCATTGAGCGCCATAAACGAAAACGGAAGAAAATGCACTGGCATTTAGATTACTTCCGCGGACACTGTGAAATGATAGCAGGCCTGCCGATTCGAACTAGCCTAGATGATGCGGAATGCGCTCTCGCTGATGCGGTCCGCGGCGTTGCCGAATGGGACGTACCTAAATTTGGATCCTCTGACTGTGACTGTACAAGCCATTTATTTGGAATGAGCGAAAATCCGATACACCATAGGGGATTTATGAATGTGATAGAGAACTTTAGAATGAATCAATTGGATGTGCTAGTTAAGTGATTGTTGTTGGGGCCCCGTCACATAGTAGTTTACTGGTTAAAAAAGTTAGACACTTATTCCTTCGCTCCATAGTGACCTAAGTCGCTCATTCATAAGTGTCTAACTTTTTTATAACCCTATATGTTAAGCGGTCCCAACAACAAAAGCCCTTTTCCTTTCGCATGGGGCGGGACCCCTGATTGGCACGAATTGATGTGTCAGCTGGAACGTTATGATGTGAAAGGTTCGTCTCATAATTGCTATAATGTAATCATCAGGTACATGAGTGATACATACGAGTGTACAGATTATGTAATATATATGACTTAAATATATGTTAGGATCATTATTGATAGTAATATAGAAAGTAGAGGAATCATCATGGCAAATACAGCATTAATTACAGGTTCTTATGGTGGATTAGGTACATGTTTTGTAAAATTACACGCTAGCAATGGCGGCGATGTGATTTTGGTAGGTCGTAGTGAAGAGAAATTAACTGAACAAGCAAAGTTTGTGACTGAAACATACGGTGTAACAGCACATATTATTGCGGTAGATTTAGCAGACCCAGAGGCGGCACAGTATATTTATCAGACTTGTGCAGACAATAAATGGACAGTCGATTTCATTATTAATAATGCCGGTTTCGGTGGGCAAGGCGACTTTGCTCGCGAACGCACAATGTCTCAAGATATGGATATGATTGCCGTAAATATTGAAACACCGACACGATTATTGAAATTATTTTTGAAAGATATGATTGCGCGAGGTCATGGTAAAGTATTGAACGTAAGTTCTACAGCGGCTACTATACCGGGACCTTTACAGGCTGTGTATTATGCTACAAAAGCATATCTAACGAGCTGGTCTAATGCACTTTGGCGTGAATTGAAAGGCACTGGCGTTACTGTGACGGCATTGATGCCGGGAGCGATGAAAACAGGGTTTGCCAATGCGGGCGGCTTAGCCGACACAAAATTGTTCGCTAATGCCGTGTCTCCTGATGCGGTAGCTGAAGCTGGCTATAAAGGGATGCTAAACGGTGAACTCAATATTACTGCTGGTTTACAAGGTTGGCAAGCGCCGTTGGTGTCCATTGCTCCAATGCTTCCTAAAAAAATGATGTTAGATCTTGTATATGATCAACAAGTAGATAATAAAAAGGGGTAATCTATATGGACCGCTTTATCATTGATGGTAGATATAAAGATATATTGAACCAATGCAATATATCTGTTGAGCGCGTGTTGAAAAAAGCGAAGCTTTCAGAGGATATATTAAACCATAAGACTGTTACGATGGCGGAACTGGAGTATTATAATTTCATACAGGCTATCGGTGACCTAGCACCGACCGCATCGTTAGCAGTGGATATGGCGACCATGGATCAAATCGAAATGTTTTCGCCCCCTATTCTCGCCTCTTATTGCAGTAAAAACGGGCATGTTTGCTTGAATCGACTGGCACAATATAAAAAGTTGATCGGCCCTATGCAAATGAATATTATCAGGGAAAATGACTGTGAAAGCGTGCTGTATAAGACGAGTCAGGAAGGGCTGCCATTGCCTGTATTTCTTGTGGAATTGGAATTCGCTTTTCTGATTAGTTTATTACGTCGTGCTACACAATTGCTGATTCGACCTCTAAGTATGACGATGACTGCATTGCCAAAGAGTGATGCATTGGAGAAATATGCAGGGATTGCACCGCAAGAGGGTGATGAAAATTGCATTACTTTTTCTATTGATGATTTAGAAGAACCGTTTATCAGTCATAATGAAGCCATGTGGGATTATTTCGTGCCGGAAATGAATAAACGATTGGCTGACCTTGCTGTAGATGAATCGATGAGTGCTCGTGTTCGCAGCGCTTTAACTGAATTATTGCCTAGCGGTACCATCGCTATTGATGATGTAGCAGAATCACTAGGGCTTACAAAACGGACATTGCAAAGAAAACTAGCTGACGAAAATACGACCTTTCAGAAACAATTAAATAATACAAGAGAAATCTTGGCTCTTCATTATATAAAGCACACCGATATGAACGTTAACGATATTGCATATCTCTTAGGTTATATGGAAACAAACTCATTTTTGCGGGCTTTTACCGTGTGGACCGGTATGAGTTTTAGGGAGTATAAGAAAAAACTATAAGCATGATGTGTTGCATATAGAAAAATCTAAAAATGAGTTGTTACATATTTGTAAATTATATGCATCAACATATGGCATTTGCAGCGGCGAGCGAAGCGTGGTATTGGTTATTCTGACAAGGGTTTTGACAGATTGAACGAGGCATATTATCTTGACTGATAGGGAAATATAACGGGCTATGCGAGCAAGATAGATCGGGGAGAGGTGCATCTATGAAGCAGATTATTAGGTATATATCATTAGTTGTTGTATGTTTTTGTACTTTTTTACTAAGTGGTTGTTCGTTTATCTGGACCACGGAGAACGGTGATCCTGCCACGCCCGAGGATATCAAGGTTAGTGTGGAGAAGGAGTTCGGTGTTGTGCATCCTAATCTTGTTCTTCAGTCGTCTGTAGTGGAGAAGGAGAAGCCTTTCCAGCGCAATGTGTATGTTTTTTATGATGAAAGTAATGGCTTTACTTTTACTATAAATTCTGTGGTAAAAGACCCAACCTTGCCTGCACCTGGTGGTGAAAGAGCTAATAATGCTGATTTTGCTTATTCTCAGGCGTATCTAGTTCATTTGAATTCTTCTTTGGTGGAGAGAGCTAAGCAGTATGGCATGCGGATGGCCACTCATGAGGAAGCTTTGGAGCTAGCTAAATCTAAAGCGACACGTGTAGCTGGCACTAGTAAAATACCTTTATTTACCTACGATGAGATTGTTTTTGTAGACAAATCTGTAAAGGGTGAAGATGTTCTAACCTTTATGAAATACATATATAGCAAGTATAAACCGCAAGATAGTCCAGCACTGTTACCTACTGAAAGAAGTGTAGGTTTTTACTATTTGCCAAATGGGGAAGAGGATAAAACAAAAGCTAAGTATTTGATAGGCTTCCGTTTTATGGCAAAAAATGATTGGAAAGAAACCATGCTAACAGGGATTGGTAGTACCGGTAATAATGCTCCAGCTGTAGAACGAGACTTTGTGGAAATTTTGAATCATATGATACACCATGCAGCTCATAAATAAGAAGCAGAAATAGCTTATAATTATGAAATAAAATGAGATATAAATATAGAGGGAGATTATATGACATCTTTAGAAAATGCGATTACAGGAAATGTTATTGTATATCAAGCAGAAAATGAATCTGTTTCTACGAATGTACTGTTCAAAGATGAAACATTTTGGATGACACAAAAAGATATGGCAAAACTATTTGATGTTAATCCACAGGCTATATCCAAGCATTTAAATAATATTTATTCTGACGGCGAATTAGAAAAGCTAGGAACTTGTTCCAAAATGGAACAAGTTCAAATAGAAGGAACTCGTACTGTTAAACGGGTAATAGATTTTTATAATCTTGATGCTATTATTGCGGTAGGATATCGAGTAAATAGTAAAAAAGCAACACAATTTCGAATTTGGGCGACAGGAGTTTTACGGGAATATATTATCAAAGGTTTTGCTCTTGATGATGTTATGCTAAAGAATGGACGTTCATTTGGACAAGATTATTTTAAAGAATTGCTACGAAGAGTCCGCTCAATTCGCGCTAGTGAACGACGCATATATCAACAAGTAACAGATATATTTGCTGCGTGTGCAATCGATTATGATGCACAATCACCTATTACTAGAGAATTTTTTGGAACGATACAGAATAAGTTTCATTATGCTATTACAGGTCAAACTGCTGCAGAGATCATTCATAGTCATGCAGATGCTACAAAGGATCATATGGGATTGACTATGTGGGAATCTGGACCGGAAGGGCGGATTTATAAGAAGGATGTAATCGTAGCAAAAAATTATTTATCTGTTGAAGAGATTGAACAACTTGAGCGAATGGTATCCTCATTTTTTGATTATATAGAACGTATTATTGAACGACGTGAAACATTTACTATGAAAGCGTTTATTGAAAGTGTAGATAAGTTTTTAGACTTTAATGAGTATCAAATCCTAACAAACAAAGGACTTATTTCTATGACACAAGCACAGAAGAAAGCTGTTAGTGAATATAAAACGTTTAATACACAACAGAAAGTAATTTCTGATTTTGATAAGTTTGTGAAAGAACATAGTTAATAATAAAGGGTTTATAGCCTTTAGCCCTTAAAAATGCTATAATATTATGATGAATTGTAATCAGTGTTAGTAAAATGAGGTGAGATTGTGGCAGACCAACAATGGTCCCATGGGAATATTCATCCCGTTCAGATTGATAAAGAAATGAAGAACGCTTATATCGATTATGCGATGTCCGTAATCGTAATGCGTGCTCTTCCAGATGTGCGTGATGGCTTGAAACCAGTACATCGCCGTATTTTGTACGCGATGCACGAAACAGGCATGACGCCAAATAAACCATACAAGAAATCCGCTCGTATCGTCGGTGACGTACTTGGTAAATATCATCCACATGGTGATAGCTCCGTTTACGACGCAACGGTTCGTTTAGCGCAAGATTTCAATACGCGCTACCTCTTGGTAGACGGCCACGGTAACTTTGGTTCCATCGACGGCGATAGTGCCGCTGCGATGCGTTATACCGAAGTACGTATGGCGAAAATTACGCAAGAAATGCTCGCTGATATCGACAAGGAAACTGTTGATTTCATGCCGAACTATGATGAAAGCTTGCAAGAACCTACCGTATTGCCAGCGAAGATTCCGAATCTTCTCATCAATGGTTCCAGCGGTATCGCCGTAGGGATGGCGACAAATATTCCACCGCACAACCTTAACGAGGTATGTAATGGCCTTACAATGCTCATCGATAACCCAGATGTAACTGTGGACGAATTGATGACACAAATCAAAGGCCCAGACTTCCCGACTGGGGCGCTCATTTTGGGCCGGGAAGGCATTAAAAAAGCGTACTCCACAGGTCGTGGCAGCGTTAAAATGCGCGCTCGTGCAACCATTGAAGAAATGGCGAAGGGCAAGCATAAAATCGTAGTGACTGAGATTCCGTACCAAGTTAACAAGGCTCGCGTTATCGAAACGATTGCAAACTTGAGCCGCGACAAGGTCATCGATGGCATCACAGCACTTCGCGACGAATCTGACCGTCAAGGTATGCGCATCGTTATCGAATTGCGCGCTGACGTGCAACCAGATATCGTCCTCAACAAATTATATAAACACACTCAACTTCAAGAATCTTTCGGCGTGATTATGTTGGCCCTCGTAGATGGTCACCCTCGCGTATTGAATTTGAAAGAAGTATTGGGTTACTACTTAGATCATCGCCTCAATGTAATCGTACGTCGCACTCAATTCGAGCTTAACAAAGCCGAAGCGCGTGCACATATCTTGGAAGGCTTGTTGATCGCCCTTGACCATATCGATGAAGTAATCGCCACAATCCGCAGTTCCCAAACTGATGAAATCGCACGTAACGCATTGATGCAAAAATTCGGGCTTTCAGAAAAACAAGCAGTAGCCATCCTCGACATGCGTTTACGCCGTTTAACAGGCTTGGAACGGGAAAAAATCGAAGAGGAATACAAGGAATTATTGGCATTGATCGAAGATTTGAAAGCTATCTTGGCTAGCGAAGCGCGTCAACGTCAAATCATCAAAGACGAACTAGATGATATGAAGAAGAAATACGGCGACCCTCGTCGTTCTGAAATCACCATCGATACGTCCGACCTTGATGTAGAGGACCTCATCGCTGACGAAGAGATGGTTATTACCTTGACTAAACAAGGTTATATCAAACGGATGAACGCGAACGTATATCGCAACCAACATAAAGGTGGCGCTGGCGTTATCGGCATGAAGACGAAGGAAGATGATTATGTAACGCAAATTATGCATGTTCGCACGCATAATACATTGCTATTCTTCACGTCCACAGGCCGCGCATATCGCCTCAAAGCATACGAAGTGCCAGAAGCAGGTTCCCGTAATTCTCGCGGCACAGCTATGGTTAACGTATTGCCACTGGCTGTAGGCGAATCCGTTACGACTATGATCGACCTTGAACGCGTTCAAGAAGATGTAAACTTATTCATGGTAACTGAGTTTGGCGTTGTTAAACGCACAGCTATCGAAGAATATCGCAACATCCGTCGTTCTGGTCTCAACGCTATCAACCTCGACGAAGGGGATCACTTGATTTCCGTTAACGTAACGACTGGCAATCAAGACATCTTGATTGGTACTAAGTTGGGTATCGCTATTCGCTTTAGCGAGCATGATGTGCGCCTTATGAAACGGGCGGCTCACGGCGTGCGCGGCATTAAACTCAATGCAGGCGACGTGGTTGTAGGTGCTGGTGTTCTTAATGCTGATGAAAGCGAAGCACAAGTGTTTACTATTTCCGAAGAAGGTTTCGGTAAACGCAATGATGCGGAAGCTTACACATTGCAAAAACGCGGTGGTAAAGGCTCTAAGAACTTCAAGATTACGAACAAAACTGGAGACGTAGTATCCGTAGAGGTTGTTCATAATGATGACGAAATTATGCTTATCTCTGAACAAGGTAAGATTATTCGCTTCAACATGAACGATATTGCGGTTAAAAAAGGCAAAGCTATTTCTGGTGTGAAAACACAAAACCTCGATGAAGGTGATAAAGTAGCTAGCATTGCTGTTATTCCAGGTTCTGAAATCGAAGAAGATGCAACTGAAGAATAATAAGCTAAATAACATTAAGCTCATAAGCTAAATGAATCTACTAAATGAGCCTAAATAAGCTAAACAAGCTCAATAAGCTAATGAGCTAGAGAATAATTAAGTAATTAATATACAAATATGTAAGTAACTATGGGCGGCCATCTTAGATGGTCGTCTCTAGCGTTAAGGAGTTTAGAAATGAAAAAATGGTTAGCTGCTATGTTTGCAGCAGGGGTTTTCTTCTTAGGTGGTTTTGGCCAAGCAAGTGCCGCTGATTGGTATTATATCGATGCTGACGCTGACGATGCAGCGTGGTTTATCGACAACTCTTCTGTATATAAAACAGATGATGCGGCTACAGTACTTGTTAAAATTAATAATGTAGAAGGCTTCACATACATCTACACAGTACGCATCGATCGTAAAGAAAAAACATGGACAGAACTTGATACAACAGTATACAGTGCTGCAGGTGTAGCATTGTTGTCCAGTAAAGAAGCACAAAAACCTACGAAAATTGAAGAAGATACCATGGGGGCGGAAGTTATGCAGGCCCTATGGGGTAAATAATATTTTGTATTATAGGATGACTCTTATATAAAGCAGTTTATTTAAATAAAGCTTGGTTTATATTATTAGAGTCATCCTTTTATCATTTTAGACTTATAAACCGATTATAGTCCTTTGGTAAGTAATCTCATTGGTTAAATAGGGTTGTAAAGCATATGAATGTTAATGATTTTGATTATATAAAATATATTGAAGGTAATAATATTTTAAAGAATGACTCTCTTAATAAGCTTAAATATTATGTGGATATTTATAATATTGAACATAGTCTAAGTGGAAGATTGGATGGTAATATATCCAATTTATTTATCAAGGAAGCTGCACAACAATTAATTAATGCTGTTAAACTTTTTTCAGATGGTTATTTTGATTGTGCATATTATTTGTTACGGTCAGCAATTGAGATATCAACTATAATGGTGTTTTTAGTTGATATGCCTGAAGATGAGCGGAATAGATATTTAGATGCATGGATGGAAACTTTAGATTTTCCAATGCAAGGGAGAATTATTCAGGAGTTATCAAGAAATGGTGATATCTTTGTTGATATGAAAGATAAAATGCCTGTATTTTTTGATAATGCTAAAAATCTCAGTTCAGAATTAAATAAGTATGTTCATAAACAGGGGGTTCAGCACTTTTATAGTTATATACCTTATAATATCTATATTAGTGACAGATCAAAGGAGTTAGAAGTTACATTTGAAAAACATCTTAAACAGTGTATAGGGATTGTTGCGGTGATGCGTTTAGCAATAGATCCATTTCCTATTTTATTAATGGATAAAGAGATTTTATATCGCTGTTTTGATTCTATTACAGAACCATATAATGAATCGTTTGTAGAGGAGTATATAGGTATAGATATTATTGACTGTTATAAAAAAACTGAAATATATACAGGTCTATATGATTCTTTTATGCAGGATGAAAAAAAATCAGAAAGTGTTTTTCTTGTTACTAATCATGAGTATATTGATTCTACTCAGATAAAAGAGATTTTGTTACAGAAATATTTGCTAAGTAAAAGGGATTTAATCAGTGTATTATTAGTAGCTTCAAATAATAAAGTTGTAAAAGTGTATTGTGGTAATGGATTATTACAATATTATACAGACCGAAATACAAAAAGAGTTAAACTTTCTTGGAGTGGTGAAGATTTTAAAAGATTTTCAAATTCAAAAGAAATAATAAATCAAATATATGATGAAGCCTATATATCTGTTTTAAAGGTTGATAATGAATTATATTTTATTGAGCATAATGAAAAATTTGAGCAAATAGAAATTAAAGCTATAAATGATTTTATAATTGAAGAACTTAAATTATGAGTATAGCAGATTTATACAGGAGGTATTATAAATCTCGGTATTAATCATTGGTAAGCTGTTTTAGCCATGCAATTTATGCATTTTATAGAGTTTTTATTAGCATTATGCAATTATGGTGTTATAATGAAGTCATAGTGAATTGTATTATGCAAAATGCATAGATGTTTAGTTTTTCTAATCAGGAGAGAACGGTTATGAAAAAATGGTTTGCATGTTTAGCGGTGGCAGGTTTGTTATTCAGTGCTGGTGTGGGCGTGTGTCATGCTGAAAGTTGGTACGCATTAGAAACGGATCAAGCGGGCCGTACTGGTTACATCGATAATGATTCGGTTGATAAAAATGATGCTCAAGCTACATTGCGTTTAAAGATTGTAGATCCAAATGGAGACCATTCTATTTATACGATGACATTTAATCGTGCTGATAAAACGGTACAACTCATTGATGTTACCGTATATAACCCGCAAGGCTATATGATTGGCTCTGAAACATTGGCAAATACAAAAATACAAATACAAGAAGGAAGTAATTTAGATCACGTGTATCACTTGATTTGGTAAATTTCCTCTTCGGTTATGAACGGGTGGATATATCTCTTCGGACTCCATAGTGACCTAAGTCGTCCTTAGAGATATATCCACCCGTTTTCTCATTTCCTGATGAGGTAATTTATCCAAATCGGCGTTTGGGAGTAGTGACCTAAGTCGGTCTCAAAGAGATAGAACCCTTTCTGCACGTATGATTAAATTTACTCAAAACTGCGTAGGAGAATAAATTATTCCCTTATTTTATGGTATAATATAAGGGAATAATTTTATTTGTAAGGGATTAGAACGGAATGGAGGTGTGTGTATGCGTCGTTTTGAGTATGGTCGGATTCAGTCTTTGTCATGGGATATGGATATCTTAAGCCTTATCGGAGGGATTTATAGGGCGAATGGCAAAGAGGAGGTTTTGCTTTCTCAGAGTCCTGCGGTGTTGGAGTCTCTTGTGGAATTAGCAAAGGTGCAGAGCACGGAGGCTTCGAATGCGATTGAAGGGATTGTGACGACAAGTATACGCCTTCGGCAGTTGGTGGCGGATAAAACGACGCCTCGAAATCGGGATGAGCAAGAGATTATGGGGTATCGTGATGCGCTGAATATCATCCATGATAGTTATGATTCCATAACGCTATCTCGAAATCATATTTTGCAGTTACATAAGATTCTCTATCGGTACCAGTTTAATGCTCGTGGAGGGCAGTTAAAGAGTGTGCAGAATTATATTAGCTCCACGTATCCAGATGGTCATGCTGAAGTCTTATTTACTCCATTGGCCCCCTATGAAACGGCCCAGGCTTTAGATCAGATTTGCGGAGAATATAATCGCGTTGTCGGCAATGGTGAGGTGGATCCGCTCTTAGCGATTCCTATATTTATTCATGATTTCTTGTGCATTCACCCCTTTAACGATGGTAATGGTCGCATGAGTCGATTGTTGACGACATTGTTGTTGTATCGCAGCGGATTTATGGTTGGTAAATATGTGTCCTTAGAGGCTAAAATTGCGGCAAACAAGGATATGTATTATGCTGCTTTACGTGAGTCTAGTGATGCTTGGTATGGTGAAAGCTCCTGTCCTAGGGCTTTCATTCGGTATTGGTTACAAATGTTATTGGCCGCGTATCATGACTTTGAGGATCGCAGTTCTATATTGGCAAATAGTGGTTCTGCCATGGATCAAGTGAAAGCTGCCATCGATAATCACTTAGGGGCTTTCACAAAGCAAAATATTAGAGAATGGTGTCCTAATCTTAGTGATAGTTCTATCGAGGGCGCAGTTCGTACGCTTGTGAAGAATGGTATAATTAGTCGTAAGGGGGGCGGACGTTCTACCTATTATGTGAAGATCTAATAATTGAGCACGTTTGTCTTTCATAAAATATTTAGTTTTATCGAATATACTAGATTTCGTATTCTTGTATTTAATTCGAGAGGTAAAATATGAAAAAAACATTAGCAGCTGTTTTGGCAGCAGGCGCTTTATTGATTGGTGGCATTGGTAGTGTTGATGCTGCTAACTGGTACACTGTAGGTACTGACAGCAATGGTATCACTTGGTCCATCGACAATGATTCCGTTAAAAAAGATGATAAAAAAGCTGTCATGGACATTAAAGCTATGGACCACGAAGGTTACCACTACATCGTGACTGAAGAGTTCAATCGTAAAAAACAGGAAGTAAAAGACCTTAAGGTAACTCTTTACGATCCACAAGGTTATGTTGTAAAAGAGGAACAACCTAACAAAAACAGCCGTAAGGTTGAGCCAGGTACTCCTGCACAAGCTGTATTCCAATTGATTTGGGGCGGTAAATAATCTCATCCTATAGACGAGCACAGGGCTGAGCCGTAATACGCTGTTGAACAGTCATAGCTCGTTCAGACTGATGATTTTTGTGAAAGCCTCACACACGCACGTTCTCCTAGGGAGGGCGTGCGTTTTTGTATTATTTTTTCATTCATGATAAAATGTGATTTATATTACGTTTTTTTGGCGATTTTGTACAAAAGTGTAACAATTCTACATAGTATAAACTTTCACCATAGCGTATACTATAGATACAATAAAGAAGTATGGTTAGGGCGTAGTGCTCTGTAGTCTAGCATATTTCGTCCGAAAAGGTTTAGTAGTTATAGTTTGTTAGAGGAGGTCCTCATGTCTCAATACGAATTTATCGATAAACGTGTGCCGATTGCGCTCGACAATCCATCCATTTATCACGACATTTCTAAGTGTAAAAACTGTACGTTATGCCGTCGCGCTTGTGCGGACGTAATGAGCGTACTCGACTACTACGATCTCGATGCAAATGGCGATGTGCCTGTATGTATCCACTGTGGTCAATGTGCGGCTGCATGTCCATTCGACTCTATGCATGCTAAATCCGAGCTTGAAAAGGTGAAAGCAGCTCTTGCAGATCCTGAAAAAATCGTTGTTATCCAAACAGCTCCAGCTGTTCGTGTAGCCATCGGTGAAGGCTTTGGTTACGAACCAGGTACATTCCTTGAAGGTAAAATGGTTGGCGCATTGCGTGCACTTGGTGCAGACTATGTAGTAGACACTAACTTCGGTGCAGACTTAACAATCATGGAAGAAGCATCTGAGCTTGTAGAACGTCTTAAAAATGGTGGTCAAATTCCTCAGTTCACAAGCTGCTGCCCAGCGTGGGTACGCTTTGCGGAAATCTATTTCCCTGAATTGATTCCTAACTTGTCTTCCACACGTTCTTGTATCGCTATGGAAGCGGCTATGATCAAAACATACTTTGCAGAGAAAAAAGGCATCGATCCTCATAACATCGTGTCCGTATCTGTAAACCCTTGTACTGCTAAAAAAGCAGAAACAAAACGGGAAGAAGAAAATGCAGCGGCTCGTTACCATAATGATGAATCCCTTGGTATGGATACAGATATTTCCATCACAACTCGTGAGTTCATCCGTTGGATTCAAGAGGAAAACCTTGACTTCAATGCTATTGAAGATTCCCAATTCGACGACTTAATCGGTATGGAAACTGGCGCATCCATCATCTTCGGTAACACTGGTGGTGTTATGGAAGCGGCTATGCGTACAGCGTACAAGCTCATCACTGATAAAGAACCACCTCCATATGCATTGACTCATCTTGAGGAAGTTCGTGGTATGGAAGGCGTAAAAGAAGCGACTGTTCAATTGGGTGATGATGTAACATTGTCGGTTGCCGTTGTTCACGGTGGTAAAAACACACGTGACTTCCTTAATGCCTTGAAAGATAGCGATAAACACTATGACTTCATCGAAGTTATGGCTTGCCCAGGTGGCTGTATAGGGGGCGGCGGTCAACCGCGCACTAAATTGCCTCAAGCAGTAAAAACTAAAGAAGCACGTATCGGTGGCCTTTACGAAGCTGACGAAAACTACAAATGGGTTGCTTCCTACGAAAACGAAGAAATCCAAGCGTTGTACAAAGATTTCTTAGGTGAACCATTGGGCCACAAAGCACATGATCTTTTGCATACACATTACACAGATCGCAGTGCGATTCTTGGTTCTCGCAAAGATGTAACACCTGAAACATGTCCAACATCTCCTAAATTCAAAGGCTAATCTTGAATAGATTGCTAATAATAACTTAATGAGTGATTATTGAACCTTCGAATGTTTCAGTAATCAATGAAGTTAAGATTGTATTAGCTCTTTAGGGTATAACAATAAAAAATAGAATCCTACGAGTCATGAGTGACTTGATACTTTAATAGCTTCAGCTATTGTAAGCATCACCTTACAAACGATTCGTAGGATTTTTATTTATATAGGATTCGACGATTCTTATAGGATTCAACTATTCTCACTTTATAAGCTTATTATGATAATTCTGTATAAGAACTTGCTTTCAGTATGAGGAAAAGATGAACTATATAGTG
>ENA-OWLI01000111-OWLI01000111.1-metagenome-genome-assembly--contig:-NODE-111-length-14197-cov-9.635271_pt1 | contig 14197 bp, 12 predicted proteins | sample MGYA00245346_ERZ651096 | MGnify/ENA primary metagenome ERZ651096 (study PRJEB26857, sample SAMEA4031766) | metagenome | biome: human; feature: oral; material: saliva | place: Philippines | collected 2014...
GTCCTTGGGTGCGGTGCCGTCTGATTTCGCGGCTGATGGTGCTTTTGTGGCGGTTAAGCTGTTTGGCGATTTCGGCGATGGTGCAGTGGCGGGACAGGTATTGGATATGGTATCGTTCGTCTTGGGTCAGTTGTGTGTAGCTCATGGCAATCTTTCTTGCAGGAAAGGCCGTATGCTACCGCATACTGGCCTTTTTCTGTTATGGAAAGTTGCACTTCAAATGCGAATCCGCCGCCGTCTGAAAACTTTGAAAATAGGTTTTCAGACGGTCTTTGTTTATTGAATCTGTTTCGTATAGTAAATAGATTTTGAAGGGTAATTGGGATTTGTTACTTAGGTAAAATGCAGGATAGGGGTTTAAGTTATTTCAGAGTAGGAGTTTAATTGCACAAAATAAAACTATTACTTCAGAGAAAATTTGTTGAGGATATAGGAATTACGAATAATCATTTGTCTAGAATTGAGATCAATTATTACAATTTTGGATTCGTAATTCTTTAATAAAACAATGAGGTATCATATGCGCCCTAAAGATAAGTTTGACATCAAGGCTTGCAAAAAAATTAAGGACTGCAACGATGAGGAATTAATTGAGATGGGGGAGTGGCTCTCAGGATGGTTGGGAGATGCGAACTTTCCTGTTTTTAGTGAAATTGTCGAAATCTTTGTAGAACGACAAGATATATTACTTCCATTCGTTTCAAATATTTTTTACTCAAATGATAGTATATGCATTTATTGGGTTTTACTTGAACTTTATCCAAAATTATCCTATCAGAACCAAGTAGCCTTAACCATTGATTTGGAGCATTGTCTTCATAATATTTCAGAAAAATTAACTTTGGATGAAGATGATGAAAACCTTAAAGAAATCTTGGAAAAAGTTTTAAATTAAGTTGGATACATATTTAATGATTTTGAAATAATGTATTGTTGGAGAAAGTACCTTTCAAAGGGTCTTACTTATTCGATGTGCTTTGAACCTTCAAATGGCCTCATATTTGCATTTTCTCATTAAACGGAAACTTTCGTTTTATCCAATATAAAAGGCCGTCTGAAACAAGTTTTCAGACGGCCTTCAGCTATTCTATTGCTAAGTAGAAATTAGCGGGCAGAGCAAGAAGTTTCTACTTTGTTGCCGTATGGGTCAGTGAAGCCGAAGAATGCTTCGCTGCCTTTTTGATGCCATTCAGCACCTTTGCCGAACAGGCCTTGGTTGGCAACATAGCGTTCGCCTGAACCTGCAACGGCAGAAGACAGGGTGGCAACTTTGTCGTCAAGACGCAGTTCAACTTGGTTTGTGCTCAGGTTGCGGACTTGTACAGACAGGCCGTTTTCGCAGCTGAATGATTGAACACGGCCATGGCTCTGCATGTCATGATGTCGTTGACCATGTTCGTGTGGTGGATGGCCGTGGTCATGATTGTGCTCATGACGTTGACCATGGTCATGGCGATGGGCTTCAGGTGCGGCACAGGCAGCGAGGCTCATGGCGGCGGCAATTGCAAGCAGGGCTTTTACTTTCATTTTTGACTCCTATGGTCAGTGTTGAATGAAGAATGTAGCGGCATGTTATAAATATCTTTATGGTTTCACAATAGGGATAACCATTATTTACTTTTCCTTCCCGTTTCCGGGAGTATGGCGGGATTCTTTGTAGTTTTGATATGAATGATTAATGCCGTCTGAAAAAAAGCCGCACTTGCGCCAGAGATAAACGAAAGTGCGGAAAATTCAGAGAGTTACATTGAAAGAAGGATAGGATAGCTTAACGCTGGCGCGCTTTAAAACGGGGATTGCTCTTGCAAATGACGTACACTTTGCCTTTTCGGCGGACAATTTGGCAGTCGTGGTGTCGTTTTTTTGCAGTTTTCAGGGATGAGAGGACTTGCATTATTTATCCTTTCTGAAAGAAGACATCATGGATTGGTAACGTTGGTTGAACTTGCTGGCGCGGCCTTCGATATTGACGTTGCGTTGTTTGCCTGTGTATACGGGGTGGGACGCGGAAGAGGTATCAAGAGAGAAGAGGGGATACTCTACTCCGTCTTTCCAAACCATGGTTTTTCCGTGGGTATTGGCGCATGAACGGATGAGCCATCCTTGGTCTGCACCGCTGTCGTAAAACAGGACGGTACGATAGTTGTCTGGGTGGATATCGGGTTTCATTTCTTTCTCCAGTAAATGTTATGGTATAACATTATACTCTTAAAAGAAGAGCAGGCAAGTGTTTTTTTGGTTTTTCTTTATCACGGGGTTGCGGCATTTTGATAAAATATGCCGTTTCAGACGGCTTTTTTTATGAGGCCGTCTGAATATTTTGTTTTCTGATGATAGGGATATGATGTATTTGTATAAGGGTTTCAGATTGGGTGGTGCGGTAAGCAAGGTTATGCCGATTATCCATGTATTGTCCAAGCTGGGGCTGTTGTTTTCACTGCTGTTGGCGGTGCCGACACTGATGTCGTATTTTTATCACGACAGCGCGTTTTTCGTGTTTGCCTACACGGCTTTGACGGTATTGTTGGTGTCGTGCGTTACTTGGGTGCTGACTTTGCGTTTCAACCGTGAATTGCGGCCGCGTGACGGATTTACCCTGGTATTGATGCTGTGGCTGGCCTTTGCCGTCGTGGCGGCGATGCCGATTTATTTTTATATGCCGTCTATGAGTTTTACCGATGCGTTTTTTGAGGCGATGTCGGGGCTGACGACAACGGGGGCAACAGTGATTTCCGGCTTGGATACGCTGGCCCCGTCGGTGAATTTTTGGCGGCACATGCTCAACTGGCTCGGCGGTATGGGTATTATCGTGCTGGCTGTGGCGATTTTGCCGATGTTGGGCGTGGGGGGGACGCAGCTCTTCAAAGCGGAAATTCCGGGTATGGATAAGGAAAGCAAAATGGCCCCCCGTATTTCGCAAGTGGCCAAACGGCTGTGGTTTGCCTATGCGCTGACAACTGCTGCCGCCTTTGTATCCTTGCATATTGCCGGTATGGGCTGGTTTGATGCCTTGTGCCATGCGATGTCGGCAGTGGCCTTGGGCGGTTTTTCGACACATGATGACAGCGTTGCCTATTTTGATTCCGTAGCAGTCGAATGGACGTTGATGTTTTTTACCGTCTGGGGCGGTATCAATTTTGCCAGCCACTTTACTGCGCTGGGCAACCGCTCTTTGCAGGTGTATTGGAAAGATGAAGAATGCCGCACCATGCTGCTGGTTTTGTCGGGCAGTATTTTGATTTCGGCATTGTATTTATGGCAGCAGGACGTTTATCAAAGCCTTGGCGAAGCTTTGCGCTTTGTCAGCTTCAACTTTGTGTCCATCGGATTGGCCAGCGGTTTCTCCAATGCTGACTTTGCCCAATGGCCGCTGATTGTGTCGTTGTGGATGTTTTTCCTGTCGAATGTATTGGCAAGTTCAGGCTCTATGGGTGGCGGTATTAAAAACGTGCGGGCGTTGGTGTTGTTCAAATTCAGCTTGCGCGAAATGTTGATTTTGCTGCACCCGCGTGCGGTTCGTACGGTAAAGGTCAACAACCGTTCCATTCCGGATCGTATGGCGCTGGCCGTCATGTCGTTCATCTTTATTTACTTTATGACGGTCATCGTATTCAGCTTTCTATTGATGGCGGCAGGCTTGGACTTTTTATCCGCCTTTACGGCTGTCATTGCCTGTATTACCAATGCGGGGCCGGGTTTGGGGGCAGTTGGTCCGTCGCATAATTACGCCGCACTGAGCGATGTGCAGAAGTGGCTGTGTACGGCGGTGATGTTGTTGGGACGTTTGGAGATTTTTACCGTTCTGATTTTGTTTACTCCGGCATATTGGAAGAAATAAGTTTGAGAAAAAGGCCGTCTGAAATTTCAGACGGCTTTTTTTTTATAATGGTTGGGCTTAAGCGTATTGTTTGAGCAATTCTTTGAATTGTTCGCCAGTTTCAGGGTGTTTCAAACCGTAAGCCACAGTTGCTTCAAGGTAACCCAATTTGCTGCCGCAGTCGTAGCGTTTGCCATCAAATGCATGAGCCAACACAAACTCATGGTCGAGCAGGCGGGCGATGCCGTCTGTCAGTTGGATTTCTCCGCCGGCGCCGCGGGGCAGGTTGGTCAACAAGTCAAAAATACGCGGAGTCAGGATGTAGCGGCCGACAACAGCAAGGTTGGAAGGCGCTTCTTCCGGTTTAGGTTTTTCAACAATATTGATTACACGTTGATAGTTTTTCAGTTTTTCAACTTCAACGATACCGTACGAGCCTGTTTGTGAAGGATCAACGGTTTCAACGCCTAAAACGCTGTTACCGCTTTGGTTGTACACATCAACCATCTGTTTCAACGCACCTTTAGGCGCATCAATCAAATCGTCTGCCAAAATAACGGCAAAAGGCTCATCACCAACAGCAGCTTGAGCGCATAACACGGCATGACCCAAACCCAATGCTTCAGTTTGACGGATGTACAAGCAGGTAATATTCGGAGGCAGGATATCGCGAACGTGCGCCAGCAGTTTGTCTTTTTGACGCAATTCCAATTCGGTTTCCAACTCGTATGCTTTGTCGAAGTGGTCTTCGATACTGCGTTTGTTACGGCCGGTGATGAACACCATTTCGGTACAGCCGGCTTCAACCGCTTCTTCAACTGCATATTGAATCAGAGGTTTGTCCACGATAGGCAGCATTTCTTTGGGGCTGGCTTTGGTCGCAGGCAAGAAACGGGTGCCCATACCGGCAACGGGAAAGACGCATTTTTTAATGGGTTTCATATTATTATCCTATTTTAACTGTGGGTTTATACCCCAAAAGTGTAAAGATGTAGTCATATGTAGCGATGATACCACATGATAAGGGAGCAGTCGGCTTGAAAAGTCGGATTGGTTGTAGATACTGTCTTATCCCAGCAACGTCAGCAATTCTTCTTCGGTTAATATGGCCACACCCAAAGCTTGGGCTTTTTCCAATTTACTGCCCGCGGCTTCTCCGGCGACAACGTAGTCTGTTTTTTTAGATACGCTGCCGGAAACTTTACCGCCTGCAGCCTCAATCATGGCTTGGGCCTGGTCGCGTTTGAGTGTGGGTAAAGTCCCTGTTAATACAAAGGTTTTACCTGCTACGGCCTCATTAATGCCGTCTGAAATAGTTTCATCTTGAAGATTAGACAGCGTTTGAGCAAAGAAAGTTTTCATATTTTCAAGCAGGGCTGCGTTTTGCGGTTTACTGCGCCATGTCTGCCAATCGGCAGGCAACGCTTTGTCAGTTTGCAAGCCTTCTATGCTTTGTCCAGCAAGCTCCCACAAGGCCAGTGCTTTGGTTTCGCTGATTTTAAAATCTGGCAGGCGGGCAATCCAGCGTTGCGGTTCGGCATGGCGCAAAGGTGGGATAGTGACAGCCTGGCTTTGCGGGGTAACACCTACAGCCAGCAGCTCGTCTATCATCGCCTGTTGTGCTTCTTGGGCAAAAAAGTGGGTGATGGAGCGGGCAACTACCGTGCCGATATCGGGCAAGCAGGCAAGGATAGGTTCGGGTGCATGGCGGACGTGTTCGAGCGTACCGAATGCCTGTGCCAGCGTTTTGGCGGTGCGTTCGCCGACGTGACGGATGCCGAGGGCAAAAAGGAAGCGGGCAAGTTCGGGCGTTTTGCTGGCTTCTATGCCTGTGAGGATGTTTTCCGCCCATTTGGTCGGCTGTTTTTTACTGGTTTTGCTAAGCAGGGCATTGCCAGTCTCGCTTTCAAAGTCTTCAATATCACTGTTTGATGGTTCTTCCTCATTAGCCGATGCTTTATCCGCCGTTTCCTTCATTTTTTGCAGGGTTGGAATATCGAGGCGGTAGAGGTCGGCGAAGTGGCGGACGAGGTCTTGTGCGACCAGCTGCTCGATTTGTTTTTGTCCAAGTCCGTCGATGTCCATGGCTTTGCGAGAGGCGAAGTGGATTAAACCTTGCGCGCGTTGTGCTTGGCAAAGCATACCGCCGCTGCATCGGGCAACCGCTTCGCCTTCTTCACGTTCGATTTCGCTGTGACAGATAGGGCAATGGGTAGGCAGGCGGTAAGGTTTGTGAAGCGGTTCGGCTTGCGCTTTAGAAGGTGTTTCGGTAAACAAATCGTCTTGCAGGCCGTTTGAAACAGCAATGTTGGTCTCCTGCATTGGGCGGCGTTCAAAAATTACGCGCACCACCTCGGGAATGACGTCTCCGGCGCGGCGCACGACGACGGTATCGCCAACGCGCACGTCTTTTCGCGATACTTCGTCCTGATTGTGCAGGGTGGCGTTGGTAACGGTAACACCGCCGACGAATACAGGTTGCAGGCGGGCAACCGGAGTTACTGCACCGGTACGTCCGATTTGTACATCAATGGCTTCGACAATGGTCAATGCTTCTTCGGCGGGGAATTTGTGGGCAATGGCCCAGCGCGGTGCGCGTGAGATAAACCCCAGTTTTTCTTGTTGAGCCAGACTGTTGACTTTGACCACCATGCCGTCGATTTCGTAGGGCAGAGAAGGGCGTTTTTGCTGCATTTTCTCATAAAACGTCAATACTTCGTCGATATTTGGGAGACAGCCGAAATTACCATCGGGCAGGCTGAAGCCAAGCTCTTTGCAGTAGTCCAGCTCTTGCAGGTGTTCTTCTGCGATAAGACCGCCTTGTTGTCGGGCAATGGAATAGGGGAAGAAATGCAGTTTGCGCTGTGCCGTAATGCGCGAATCGAGTTGGCGCAGACTGCCGGCAGCGGCATTGCGCGGATTGGCGAAAGGTTTTTGTCCGTTTTCAGCCTGTCGTGCGTTTAAGGCGGCAAAATCGGCTTTGAGCATCAGTACTTCGCCGCGTATTTCGATAAGCTCGGGAATGTTTTCTCCATGCAGGCGCAGGGGGATGTTGGATACGGTTTTGACGTTTTGGGTAACGTCTTCGCCTGTTGTGCCGTCGCCACGGGTTGCCGCTTGAATCAATAAGCCGTCGCGGTACAGCAGGCTGATGGCCAGACCGTCAAATTTAGGCTCGATAACGTATTCCGGTTTTTCGCCGTTTAATCCGCCACGAACACGCTCATCAAAAGCGTACATTTCGGTATGGTCGAACACACCGTTTTCATCTTGTGGCGAGAAGGCGTTGGTCAGTGACAACATAGGCACTTCATGACGCACTTCATCAAATCCTGCCAAAGGCTCGCCGCCGACGCGCTGGGTCGGGCTGTCGGGCAGTTTCAACTCAGGGTGATTCAACTCCAATGCTTCAAGCTCGCGGAACAATTTGTCGTATTCGGCATCGGGTACGCTGGGTGCGTCTAGGGTGTAGTATTCGTAGGCGTAGCGGTTGAGGAGGTCGGTCAGGTATTTGATACGTTGTGCGGTCGGATTCATGAGCAATCGAAATAGAGTTTTCAGACGGCCTGATGATAGAGAGGCCGTCTGAAAATCGATGAATATTGAAGATGAAGGGATTTTACCTGAAAAAAAGCGGATATGCCGTCATTGCATATCCGCTTTTTGATTGGGGGAGTTTAAGAGAACAGGCGCAGGGCTTGTTTGCTGCCGGGTTTGATGCCGACTTTAAGCATTTCTTCCTGACGGGCCAAAACGTAGTTGCGTACGTCTTTAAGCCATTGGGTGGAAACTTCTTCCATTTGGTCGTTAACCAAATCCAAGCTGAGTTGGCCGGAGAGTTTGACTGCCAAGTCCATAAATTTGTCGAAAGTTTTTTCGCCGGCAGGAACATGCGGAATATCCAGAAGCATGCTGAAACCACGGTAGGCTTGGTTGTCCAACAGAGGGTTGGTAAACGGTTTGTTGTCCAAAGTATGGATGGAGAACAATTGAGGGTTGTTGTCACCGAAGTGGAACGCGCCGTCTTCTCCCAGTTTGAAGCCTGTATCTTCCACGGCGGCGCGCAACTCTACGCCGCTGATATTGGAGTGGGAAACTAAGTGAATAGCAATGGTTTGGTCAACACGCGCACAGAATTGGTCGAGGGCTTGCGCGACTTCGGTAAAGGCATCTAAGTCGGTATGCAAAACTTTGCCGTCTATCAGTCGGGTAAAAGCATCAACCTGTTGGTCGAAGTGTTGCAGCTCTTCACGCGCGGCCAAACCGTTGCGGCTGACAGCTTGCAAACCCATGACGAAGCCTTGGTAGTAGACGCCCGGAATCGGTTCGGCAACGCGGAAATGGTCGTCCATGGTGCAACCGATGATTTGGACACGGTGAGTGCTGGAAAGGCGCGGCAGTGCGTGCAATTCTTGGGCTTGTTTCAGGGAGATGTAGGCCATGTAGTCGAAGCGCGGGTCAAACCAAGGCAACTCGACTTGAGACAATTCGTCCAAGCTGATCAATGGTAGTTGAGCCACAGGTTCGACTGCGGTTTCAACCGGAGCAGAAGCGGCTTCGGCAGGGTTTACAGTAATTTCATTGTTCAAGCCAATAACGGTGTGTTGGACTTTTTCTTCTGCGGAGAAGTCGTCTTCCACAGTCAATTCGACATCGGTTTTAAGTTGGGCAGGATGAGCCAGTTTGGCTTTTGCCGCGTAGATTTCATCTTGCTCCTGCAGGTTGCGCAATGCCTCTTCGTTTTTTTTGTTTTTCTTGATAAACAAACCTTGGCCGCCGGTTTCTTTGCTGTCGCGGACGTGTTTGGGTTTGCTGGTCAAAAGTGCATCCTTATCGGAATGGCCGAATTGTTCGCGCACTTGTTTGCGGTATTGGTTTTCCTGGTACATGTTGTAACCGATGACCGCCAAAAGGGCGGCGAGGGCTAAGACGATGAAAATCATGGAGTAATCACTTTTTAAAAAGGCAGCATTCCGTCTTTTTCAGGGTGCGGAATCTTGCTGCATGGGAAGTTCGTTGGAGCCGGACTTTATGCGTCCGAATGGATAGCTGAATTATAACGAAAATAAACGGTTGTGACAGCATTATGTCTGCCAATCATTGTTCAGGCCGTCTGAAAGTTATCCGCGCCGGACGGGGAAACCTGCTTTTTGAAGGCGCAGCCAATCGAAGAAATGCCCGGGATCGGTTTTCCTGTCCGGCGCGATGTCCTGATGGCCGGTAACGGCCTGAATCGGGTAATGTTCGGAAATAGCGGTCAGCAAGGCTTGCAGGCTGGTGTATTGTGCTTCGGTAAAAGGCTCGAAATCGCAGCCTTCCAATTCGATACCGATGGAAAAGGCATTGCATTTTTCTCTGCCTTGAAACGACGATACGCCGGCATGATAGGCCATGTCGTCGCAGGAAACGAATTGGACGGTTTCGCCCTTACGGCTGATGAAAAAATGGCTGGAGACGCGCAAGGTGTGGATGATGCTGAAAAAAGGGTGCTCGTCAGGGTTGATTTGGTTGGTAAACAATTTTTCCACTGCCCCTGTGTTGTACTCAAAAGGAGGGAGGGAAATATTGTGGAGGACAACCAATGAGATGTTTTCATCCGGTTCGCGCGGGCTGAAATTGGGCGAATGGGTTTGGCGTGCATTCAGCCAACGGCCGTTTTGCCAAGTGTTTTTTGAAGGGGAATTCATGGTTTCAGACGGCCTTTCGGGATAGGAAAACATACGTTGGGGAAGGTAGAGGGCGTGGTGCGCTTTTTTTTCGGTTATACTGTCGCCCGACACGTTCACAAACCAAGAATCCTACCATGCTGAAAAAATTGTTGAAATGGCTGGCCGTATTTTTGACGGCATTTGCCGCCGTGTTTGCCGCATTGTTGTTTGTTCCGAAAGACAACGGCAAACCATACCGTATTACCGTTACCAAAAACCAAGGTATTTCTTCCGTCAGCCGCAAACTGGCTCAAGACGGCATCGTTTATAACCGTTATGCGCTGGTAGCCGCCGCATATGCGATGGGCGTACACAACCAACTCAATGCCGGCTCTTACCGCCTGCCTTCCAAAGTATCGGCTTGGGACATTTTAAAACGCATTAAAAAAGGCCGTCCTGATTCGGTCAGCGTGCAAATTTTGGAAGGCGCGCGTTTTGCCCAAATGCGCCGTATTATCGATAACACTGCCGACATTGCCCACGATACGCGCGGTTGGAGCGATGAAAAACTGATGGCCGAAGTGGCACCCGATGCCTTGAGCAGCAACCCTGAAGGACAGTTTTTCCCGGATAGTTACGAAATTGATGCCGGTGGCAGCGATCTTCAAATTTACAAAATCGCCTACCGTAAAATGCGGGAAAACCTGCAAGAAGCATGGGACGGCCGTCAAAGCGGCCTGCCTTATAAAAATCCGTACGAAATGCTGATTATGGCGAGTTTGATTGAAAAAGAAACCGCGCACGAAGACGACCGCGCCCATGTGGCCGCCGTATTCGTCAACCGCCTGAATATCGGCATGCGCCTGCAAACCGACCCGACCGTCATCTATGGCATGGGCGATGCGTATAAAGGCAGAATCCGCAAAGCCGACCTGCAACGCGATACGCCGTACAATACTTATACGCGCAGCGGTTTGCCGCCGACACCGATTGCACTTCCCGGCAAGGCCGCGCTTGAAGCGGCGGCTCATCCGTCTGATGAAAAATATCTGTATTTCGTCTCAAAAATGGATGGTACGGGCTTGAGTGAGTTCAGCCACAACCTTTCTGAACACAACGCCGCTGTACGCAAATATATTTTGAAGAAATAAACCGAATAGGCCGTCTGAAACATTTATAATCCCTGTTTCAGACGGCCTTTAAATTGACGATATTCATATGAAACCCAGATTTATTACCCTTGACGGCATAGACGGCGCAGGCAAGTCCACCAACCTTGCCGTAATGAAAGCATGGTTTGAGAAACACCAACTACCCGTGTTGTTTACGCGCGAACCGGGAGGCACTCCGGCCGGAGAAGCATTGCGTGAAATCCTGCTCAACCCTGCCACCCAAGTCAGCCTGCGTACCGAAACCCTGCTGATGTTTGCAGCCAGACAGCAACACTTGGAAACGGTCATTCTGCCCGCCCTGAAAAACGGCACGCATGTGGTTTCCGACCGCTTTACCGATGCAACGTTTGCCTATCAAGGCGGCGGACGCGGCGTTCCCTTGCAAGATATTGCCACGCTTGAGCATTGGGTGCAGGGCGATTTCCGTCCAGATTTAACCTTGCTGTTGGATGTGCCTTTGGAAGTGTCAATGGCGCGCATCAATCAAACGCGTGAGAAAGACCGCTTTGAACAAGAAGAAGCCGAGTTTTTCAATCGGGTGCGCGAAGTATATCTGCAACGTGCTAACGAACAGCCGGAACGCTATGCCGTCATCGACAGCAGCCAAAGTCTGGACGCGGTAAAAAATCAGATTGAAACCGCGCTAGACAGTCATTTTGGATTGAATGTTTAAGTTTAAATAAAATGCCGTCTGAAAGAAGGATAGTATGGCGAAGAAATATTATTACAGAAGTTTTTAGACATAAAACCAAATAAAATGAAACATCAAAACAAATGTAATAAATATCGGTATGCGCCACCAAAAGAACATGATAAAATTACGGCCTCTTACAAAGCCGGTCTGTTAACAACCCGACTTTAGAAATTTTAAACGTCTGAAGCAGCCTGTTTCAGACTTGTTCGCTGTAAAATCTCTCTCGCAAACAGGATCGATAAATGGAAAATTCATTAAAAGAAGCCGCCCTGCAGTTCCACGAATTCCCCGTGCCGGGCAAAATCTCCGTTACCCCAACCAAATCTCTGGCCACTTCTAAAGATTTGGCGTTGGCGTACTCTCCGGGCGTAGCCGCTCCTTGTATGGAAATCCATGCCGATCCTCAAGCTGCCTACAAATACACTGCCAAAGGCAATTTGGTTGCCGTGATTTCCAACGGTACTGCAGTGTTGGGTTTGGGCAACATCGGCGCGTTGGCCGGTAAGCCTGTAATGGAAGGCAAAGGCGTGTTGTTCAAAAAATTCGCCGGCGTTGACGTATTCGATATCGAAATCGATGAAAAAGACCCGCAAAAATTGGTAGACATCATCGCTTCTTTGGAACCGACTTTCGGCGGCATCAACCTCGAAGACATCAAAGCGCCTGAGTGCTTCTACATCGAACGCGAATTGCGCAAACGTTGCAAAATCCCTGTATTCCACGACGACCAACACGGTACCGCCATCATTACCGCTGCCGCAGTATTGAACGCTTTGCGTTATACCGGCCGCAAAATTGAAGAAGCGACTTTGGTGTGCTCCGGTGCAGGTGCCGCAGCGATTGCCTGCTTGAACCAATTGCTGGATTTGGGTCTGAAACGCGAAAATGTAACCGTCTGCGACTCCAAAGGCGTTATTTATAAAACCCGCGAAGACAAAGACCGTATGGACGAGTCCAAACAGTTCTACGCCATCGAAGACAACGGCCAACGCGTATTGGCTGATGCCGTTAAAGCTAAAGACATCTTCTTGGGTCTGTCCGGTGCAAACCTGCTGACTCCTGAAATGCTGAACACCATGAACGAAAAACCAATCGTGTTCGCTATGGCAAACCCAAATCCGGAAATTCTGCCTCCATTGGCAAAAGAAACCCGTCCGGATGTGGTGATCGGTACCGGCCGCTCAGACTTCCCGAACCAAGTAAACAACGTATTGTGCTTCCCGTTCATCTTCCGTGGCGCATTGGATGTCGGCGCGACCACCATCAACGAAGAAATGAAACGCGCCTGCGTGTACGCCTTGGCAGATTTGGCAATGGAAGAGGTAACTGAAGAAGTGGTTGCCGCTTACGGTAAGAAATTTGAATTCGGCGCGGAATACCTGATTCCTACCCCATTCGACTCCCGCCTACTGCCTCGCGTTGCTTCTGCGACTGCTAAAGCAGCTATGGAAAGCGGCGTAGCTACCCGTCCAATCGCCGACTTGGATGCGTATGCTGCTAAATTGGCTGAATGGAAACTGTAATTTAGTAATTAGTGCTTTATTGAAAAGGCCGTCTGAAACTTGTATTTCAGACGGCCTTTTTGTTTATTGGGTATTTGAGAAACGGCTTAATGCAACAATCGGAATAAAGGACATGATAATCTGCTGATTCAAAATAGACGTGGAAATACGGCTTGCTTTCTAAGACAGGTTTCTATTTTTGAGCTGCTTTGACTTTGTATAGTGGATTAAATTTAAACCAGTACGGCGTTGCCTCGCCTTGCCGTACTATCTGTACTGTCTGCGGCTTCGTCGCCTTGTCCTGATTTAAATTTAATCCACTATAGAATTTGTACGGGATTAAAGACAATATTTTTTTCCAGTCTTTTTAAACAACATCAGGCCGTCTGAAATCAGGTTTTCAGACGGCCTGAGTTAATGAAACGGTTTATTTTTGCCAATAGGTTTTGACGTTGACGAACTCGTACAGCCCGAATTCTGATAGCTCGCGTCCATAGCCTGAAGCTTTGACCCCGCCAAAGGGGAGGCGCAGGTCGCTACTGGTGTGGCGGTTGATAAAGACAGAGCCTGCTTGGATTCTTTCGGCGTATTGCCATGCGTTTGCCGTGTCGGCTGTGTAGATGCAGGCGCCAAGGCCGAAAGGTGTGTCATTGGCAAGTGCGACGGCGTGATCCGGATTGTCGGCGCGTAAGATCATGGCAACCGGGCCGAAGACTTCTTCGTGCCAAACGCGGCAGTTTGGGTTGACTTGATCCAATACCGTGGCAGGGTAAAACCAGCTTTCTCCTTCAGGGATATAGCCGCCGCTCAAGCATTGCGCGCCGTGTGCAACCGCATCTTGAACCTGCTCGTGTACGGTTTGACGCAAGTCTTGGCGGTGAAGCGGGGCAAGTGTGGTATTCGGGTCTTTGGGATTGCCGGTTTGCAGTTTGGCGCATTCGGCAAGGAAGAGCGGGATAAATTGTTCGGCAATATCTTGGGTAACAATGATGCGTTTGGCGGCATTGCAGGATTGTCCGGCATCACGAAAGCGCGAATAGCAGGCATCGATGGCTGCGCGTTGCAGATCGGCATCGGGCAGGATGATAAACGGATTGCTGCCGCCCAGTTCAAGGACGGTTTTTTTCAGATGTCGGCCTGCATGGGCGGCCAGCAGGCGGCCGGTATGGGTCGAACCGGTAAATGCCATGGCATCGGTATCTTCAATGGCTTTAAGCGTGTCTTCATGGCTCAACCATGCGCCGATAAGCGGCAAACCTTTTGGGACAAGGCTGAATAGGGTTTCGCTGACGCGGGCGACACTGGGCGCAGGTTTGACTGTGCAGGCATTGCCGGCGCACAGGGCTGGAATGGCAAATCGTAAA
>ENA-OWLI01000112-OWLI01000112.1-metagenome-genome-assembly--contig:-NODE-112-length-14149-cov-9.272314_pt1 | contig 14149 bp, 11 predicted proteins | sample MGYA00245346_ERZ651096 | MGnify/ENA primary metagenome ERZ651096 (study PRJEB26857, sample SAMEA4031766) | metagenome | biome: human; feature: oral; material: saliva | place: Philippines | collected 2014...
ACCCATTTTTCTCTGCTGTGTTAATCGGATTAATCGCGCTTGCCGCTTGGCCATTAAGTGTCGCTACGGGTCGTGAGTTTGGACTCGGGATCACTGGCCCATCAGCCAATATCATGCAATTCCTTGTTACTGGCGACGGTAAATTTATAAACTGGGGTGTATTCTTAGTTTTAGGGATTTTTATTGGGTCATTCATCGGCGCTAAAGCAAGTAATGAATTTCGTGTCCGTGTACCGGATGCCACCACGATTCTACGCAGCGGACTCGGCGGTATTCTCATGGGCATCGGTGCAACCCTTGCGGGTGGCTGCTCTATCGGTAATGGCTTAGTTGAAACCGCCTTTTTCTCTTGGCAAGGTTGGGTCTCATTGCCATTGATGATTCTCGGCACTTGGGTGGCCGCCTACTTCACCATTATCCGTCCACAACGTTTAAAATTAGCAAAAGCATCATAAGGAGTTTATATGATCGTTAAATTACCAACACTCGGCCTTGTTTGCCCTTTTCCTCTTGTTGAAGCCAAAGAAGCAATGGCTAAGTTAAATAAAGGCGATGGCCTAGAAATTGAATTCGACTGCACACAAGCCACTGAAGCCATTCCCTCTTGGGCGGCTGAAGAAGGCTATGAAGTCACAAACTTTGAACAAATTGATGATGCGAAATGGTCAATTACGGTGGTTAAATAATAAAAAAGTGCGGCCAGAAAAATATATAAATTTCTGACCGCACTTTTACTTTAATGAATCGAAATAATTAAATCAATTCGACTGGTACTTTCACCACCAGTTTTTTCACAAAACTTGATTTACCGTTTACGGTGCAACCAGGTTTATGGGGTTCATAAGGGAAAAAGACGGCGAACATTTTTGGTAAAAGTGTCACGGTGCTTTTATCTTCAATTTGCGGGGTAAGTTGGTAATCATCGGCATCACGATATTCATCGTATAAGCTGAGGTTTGGATAAGTCGCGCTTACTTCAACATTTTCTTCACCACGAATAAGTAATTGAATATCTAGATATTTATGGTGAAGTTCAGCCTGTTTGCTATCCGCTTCAACCGTATCAAATTCCATGACATTCATATAAACTTGCTCGCTTAAATCATGACGACCATTTTCTAATGCTTCAAGATCTAAAGTATTGAGATGATCGCAAATGTCCGCGATAACTTTTGGTAAACCCACTTTGAAATTTGGGTTATTTAATGCACTGATAATCATAGTGTCTCCTTACGTATGTATTTGTATGAGAATATGATAACAAGTTGCTTATATTAAATAAAGTTACCAATAAATTTAAAACTCTGTATAATAAGCGAGCTTTATTTTCTGCATTAGCGTGCGGCTATCAAAAGAGATTTTTAAACGCCCAAAGTGCAGTCATTTTTTCGAGAGATTTCTTTTGCTAGTCGCAATCTGGAAAATAAAGCTTTGTTTTAAATATTATTTTGAAGGAAAACATTGTGAATCCAATTGTTAAACAATTTAAATACGGTCAACATACCGTTACTCTAGAAACCGGCGCGATTGCACGTCAAGCAACTGCTGCGGTTATGGCAAGCATGGACGATACCACAGTATTCGTGACTGTTGTGGCTAAAAAAGATGTGAAAGAAGGTCAAGACTTCTTCCCATTAACCGTAAACTACCAAGAGCGTACTTATGCGGCAGGTAAAATCCCGGGTGGTTTCTTCAAACGTGAAGGTCGTCCATCTGAAGGCGAAACTTTAATTGCACGTTTAATCGACCGTCCAATTCGTCCATTATTCCCAGAAGGTTTCTTCAACGAAATCCAAGTTGTGGCAACTGTGGTTTCTGTAAACCCACAAATCAACCCTGACTTAGTGGCGATGATCGGTGCTTCTGCAGCATTAACCTTATCTGGTGTACCTTTCAACGGCCCTATCGGTGCAGCGCGCGTTGGTTTTATCAACAACCAATTCGTATTAAACCCAACTATGGCTGAACAAAAACAAAGCCGTTTGGACTTAGTGGTTGCAGGTACTGACAAAGCCGTATTAATGGTTGAATCAGAAGCAGATATTTTAACTGAAGAACAAATGTTAGCGGCAGTCGTATTCGGTCATCAACAACAACAAGTTGTAATTGAAGCCATCAAAGAATTTGCAAAAGAGGCTGGCAAACCACGTTGGGATTGGGTTGCGCCGCAACCAAACACAGATTTAATCAACAAAGTAAAAGCGATTGCTGAAGCACGTTTAGGCGATGCATACCGCATTACTGAAAAACAAGCACGTTACGAACAAATCGATGCGATTAAAGCGGATGTGATTGCACAAATCACAGCAGAAGATGAAGAGATCAGCGAAGGTAAAATCGTGGATATTTTCACCGCACTTGAAAGCCAAATCGTTCGTGGCCGTATCATTGCAGGTGAACCACGTATTGATGGTCGTACCGTTGATACCGTTCGTGCATTAGATATTTGCACTGGTGTATTACCACGTACTCACGGTTCTGCCATTTTCACCCGTGGTGAAACGCAAGCATTAGCTGTTGCAACGTTAGGTACTGAACGTGATGCACAAATCATTGATGAATTAACAGGTGAACGTCAAGATCACTTCTTATTCCACTACAACTTCCCTCCATACTCTGTAGGTGAAACGGGTATGATCGGCTCACCAAAACGTCGTGAAATCGGTCACGGTCGTTTAGCAAAACGTGGTGTAGCGGCGGTTATGCCAAGCCTTGCAGAATTCCCGTATGTCGTGCGTGTTGTATCTGAAATCACTGAATCTAACGGTTCTTCTTCTATGGCATCTGTATGTGGTGCGTCTTTAGCATTAATGGATGCGGGCGTTCCAATCAAAGCGGCTGTTGCAGGTATCGCAATGGGCTTAGTGAAAGAAAAAGAGAAATTCGTGGTGCTTTCAGATATCTTAGGTGATGAAGACCACTTAGGTGATATGGACTTTAAAGTAGCGGGTACACGCGGAGGTGTAACAGCACTTCAAATGGACATCAAAATTGAAGGTATCACCCCTGAAATTATGCAAATTGCATTAAACCAAGCAAAAGGTGCACGTATGCACATTCTTGGCGTAATGGAACAAGCAATCCCTGCACCACGTGCAGATATTTCTGACTACGCGCCGCGTATTCACACCATGAAAATTGATCCGAAGAAAATCAAAGATGTTATCGGTAAAGGTGGTGCCACTATCCGTGCATTAACTGAAGAAACTGGTACGTCTATCGATATCGATGATGATGGCACAGTGAAAATCGCCGCAGTAGATAGCAGTGCAGCGAAAAATGTGATGGCTCGTATTGAAGAAATCGTTGCTGAAGTTGAAGCGGGCGCAATTTACAAAGGTAAAGTAACTCGCCTTGCTGACTTCGGTGCATTCGTCGCTATCGTTGGAAATAAAGAAGGTTTAGTTCATATTTCTCAAATCGCAGAAGAACGCGTAGAGAAAGTGAGTGATTATCTTCAAGTAGGTCAAGAAGTGACGGTTAAAGTGGTTGAAATCGATCGCCAAGGTCGTATCCGCTTAACCATGAAAGATCTTGCACCAAAACAAGAAACTGAAGCAGAATCTGCACCAGCAGAAGACATTTCAGAAGAACAAGAATAATCTCACAGGGTGTGTGAATTTAGTTTACACACCCGTTTTGATTATCAAACTAACTTATAAAACAATGCAGTATTTTCGGTTATTCCGTTTTCTAGTTTCGTTGGCTAGCCTAAGTGTGATTTTATTTATTTCCGGTTGCGTGCAATCGGGAAACGTGTTTGTCGCACCAAATAAAGTCGTGCTAGCGGTTCAAACCCCGAATACGCACTTCGAACAAGAAGTGATGATTACCCGAATCGGGCAGGTTTTATTAGTTGGAAAAATGAGTAATGAAGAACGGGCGACGCTTCACTTTGAACGTGGCGTATTATACGATTCCCTCGGTTTATGGGGCCTCGCACGTTATGACTTTACACAAGCCCTCGCATTGCAGCCAAAGATGGCTTCCGTTTACAATTATTTAGGGCTTTACTTATTGCTTGAAGAAGATTACGACAGTGCATTAGAAACCTTTAATGCGGTGTTTGAATTGGACCCAAGCTATGACTATACCCACCTTAATCGTGGTTTAAATTTTTATTACGTCGAACGCTATAATCTTGCTGAAGACGATTTTATGAAGTTTTACAAAGCCGATACCAAAGATCCCTATCGCGTACTCTGGCTCTATTTGAACGAACAAAAATTAAAACCACAAGAAGCCCATGCCAACCTTGTTGAACGAGCTAAAGGGCTATCTAAGGACGTCTGGGGAACAAATATCGTTCAATACTATTTAGGTAATATTTCCGTGAGTGACTTGCAAGAACGGGCAACCAAATTTGCAGAAAACTCACAACAATATGCAGAAATATTAACCGAAACCTACTTTTATCTAGCAAAACAAAAACTCAATTTGGGGCAAATTGATGAAGCTGCGGCTTTATTCAAACTTGCTATTGCGAATCAGGTGTATAACTTTGTTGAGTATCGTTTTGCCGTGTTAGAGCTGATGAAATTGAAACCGGCTCAAACAGAAGACGAAAAAGAAGAAAAAAGTGCGGTCACAAAAACAGCTGTTTTTTAGACTTGCCTCTTTCTTGTGTAACAAATAAACCTGAAAGCGAAATTGAGCTTTCCTTACTTATATTCGAGCATTTTAATGACAGACAAAATCACTTTTAATGATTTAGGCTTGCCTGAATTCATTCTAAAAGCCGTTTCTGACCTTGGTTTTGAAACACCTTCGCCAATCCAACAAGCTTGTATTCCTGCTCTTCTAGAAGGCAGAGACGTACTTGGTATGGCACAAACCGGTAGTGGTAAAACTGCCGCATTCTCTTTACCTATTTTGGCTAAAATTGATCCCGCCGCAAAACATCCACAATTATTGGTGATGGCGCCAACACGTGAACTTGCCATTCAAGTTGCCGATGCTTGTGAACATTTTATGAAATATGCCAAAGGCATCAATATCGTGACCCTTTATGGTGGTCAACGTTATGACATCCAATTACGTGCATTAAAACAAGGTGCACAAGTTGTTGTGGGTACACCAGGCCGTATTTTGGATCACATCCGTCGTAACACATTAAATCTTTCTGAGTTAAAAGCGATTGTGCTTGATGAAGCCGATGAAATGTTGCGTATGGGCTTTATTGATGATGTTGAAACCGTCATGGCTGAATTACCGGAAGAGCACCAAACTGCGCTTTTCTCTGCAACCATGCCTGAGCCAATTCGTCGCATCACAAAACGCTTCATGAAGAATCCGCAAGAAGTGAAAATCAAAGTAAATAACGATAATGCGCCTGATATTGAGCAAAACTGTTGGTATGTTCAAGGTTTCCGTAAAAATGAGGCATTATTACGCTTTTTAGAAGTGGAAGAGTTTGATGCAGCCATCATTTTTACCCGTACTAAAACTGGCACACTTGATGTGACTGAATTATTAGAAAAACACGGTTTCCGTGCTGCGGCATTAAACGGTGATATGACCCAACAATTACGTGAGCAAACCTTAGATCGTTTACGTAATGGCAGCCTTGATATCGTCGTTGCAACCGATGTGGCTGCGCGCGGTATCGATATTGAACGAATCAGTCTTGTAGTAAACTATGACATCCCACTTGATGCAGAGTCTTACGTTCACCGTATCGGCCGTACTGGTCGTGCAGGTCGTTCTGGTCGAGCATTGTTATTCGTTGAACCACGTGAACGCCGTTTATTGCGTAATATCGAACACCTGATGAAAAAACCAATCAATGAAGTTGAATTGCCAAATCATGAAGTGTTACAAGCCTGTCGTCGTAAAAAATTCCAAGATAAGATTACCAAACAATTGGAACATCACGATCTGGAAATGTATCGTAGCTTATTGGAAGATTTATTCACCGCAGATCAGGATCAAGAAGATATTGCTGCAGCGATGTTGATGTTGCTTCAAGGAAAACAAAAACTGATTCTTCCACCGGATCCACCAATGGATAAACGTCGTCGTGACCGCGGTGATCGTCGTGAAAACCCACGTTCAGCTGAACGTCGTGGTGAACGTAAAGGCTATGGCAACCCACAACCGATGGATTTATATCGTATCGAAGTAGGTCGCGCAGATGGTGTAGAAGTGCGTCATATCGTAGGCGCTATCGCAAATGAAGGTGATATTAACAGCCGTTACATTGGCCATATCAAACTTTATGATGACTACTCTACCGTTGAATTACCACAAGGCATGCCGAAAGAATTGCTTCAACAATTCGGTAAAACTCGCGTTTTAAATAAACAAATGCAAATGAGCTTTATGGGCGCGACACAATCAGATAGCGGACGTGGTGGCAACGATTTTGGCGGAAAAGGCCGTCGCGATGGTCGTCGCAATGAGCGTGGAGAGCGTGGTCAAGATCGCTTCCGTGGTGAGCGTAATGGTGAACGTCGTCAGCGTAAATTTAACGATAAAAACGACCGCACTTTTAATGAACGTGGTCGCCGAGATCGCCAACGCTAATCCTTATTTAACAGCCCCTTGAAGTAAAAGGGGCTTTTTTATTGTCTTAATTCTCGTTACAATCGTCTCTTATCTCAATTAATAAGGTTTATCTATTGAAAGGTCTATTTTTACGTATTATTGCTGCCTTTGCATTATTACTTTGGGCAGTGGATATGGTGTTCCCTTGGCAAAAAATTATGCAATCGGAGCAAAACCCTTACACCGCGATCAAAAATCGCGGTAGCCTTATTGTCGGCACCATTAACAATCCCATTTACTATTTTATTGGGAATGAGGGCGAATCTGGCTTGGAATACGAATTAGCAAAAAACTTTGCTGATTATTTAGGGGTTCGCTTACAAATTAAAACCTTAGAAAATAACGATCAACTTTTTAACGAATTAGAGAACAACAATATTGATATTGCTGCTGCGAATCTTTTGTTCCAGCCTCAACGTGCAGAAAAATTTCAGTTAGGGCCCTCTTATACTTCCGCCTCTTGGCAGCTGGTGTATAAAAAAGGGGAAAATCGCCCGAAAGATTTGGCTCAAGTACAGCAAGAAATTATTATTTCTGCGGGAGAAGACTTAGAAAAATTACTATCTCAAGCACAGAAAAAACTCCCTGCACTCAAATGGCAGAATAACAAGCAATTGACCCAAGAAGAATTACTGATTCAAGTGGCAGAAGGGAAAATTCCTTATACCATTGCAAACAGTATTGATGTGGCGGCAGTACAACAAATTCGTCCTAACTTAGCCATTGCATTTGACTTAACGGATGAAATGACCGTGCATTGGTATCTCTCCAATAAATCCTATAATGAATTGCAAGCAGGTTTGTTGGATTTTATGAATAATGCCATTGAAACAGGATTAATTGATCGCATTGAGGAAAAATATTTCCGCCATATTACTGCCTTTGATTATGTGGATACTCAGGCTTATTTAGAGGCAGTTGAAAAAATTCTCCCTCAATATCAACCGCTCTTTGAAAAATACAAAGGGAATTTAGACTGGCGATTATTAGCCGCAGTGGCCTATCAAGAATCGCATTGGGACCCTTATGCGACCTCTCCAACTGGCGTACGCGGAATGATGATGCTCACCAAAGATACCGCTGTACGTATGAATATTAATAACCGCACAGATGCAGAACAAAGTATTAAAGCGGGATCGGAATATCTGCATTGGCTACTCGACCAAATGCCTGATAGTATTCCAGAAGAGGATCGAATTTGGTATTCTTTAGCGGCATACAATATGGGATTAGGGCATATTTTAGACGCACGTCGCTTAACAAAAAAATTAGGGGGCAACCCAGATAACTGGTTAGATGTAAAAAATAATCTTCAACTATTATCGGAAAAGCGTCATTATTCAAACTTAAAATATGGCTACGCTCGAGGTTATGAAGCCTACCAATATGTCGAGAATATCCGCCGTTATATGAACAGTATTGTGAATTATCATCGCGTTCAAGAAAACCAAGCGACTGCAACAGAGTAAGTGCGGTTAGAAAAAGCAACGTTTTTATTGAATTCAAAGAAAACAAGGAGAAAAAGATGTTAAAAAGAAAAACTTTTTTAAAGAAAAAAGCATCAAGAGATATCTCTGCTTCACGTAACTTGCGTTTACGACGCTTGAAACACCGTAAAGCAAAACAATTTCAGCGTCACGCTTTGCAATTAGTGATTCAAGATATCTAAAAAAGGGTGAACATCATGTTCACCCTTTTACTATTTGTTAATCGATATTATATTTTACCAGCATTATTGCTTAATACCACCGAATGCACCACGAGACTGATCTGCTTCATTCGTAAATAAGCCTGTCATTTCTTGTGCATTTTCACCAAAGAAACCACCTTGGGTTTTAATACCATTTACTTCACCAGCAAAGCTATTACCCGTAATTTTACCGCCAAAATTCATACCTGGTACGGCATTCGCTTTTTCCGTAATATTAATATCAATGACTTTATTAGCAAAATCAGCTGTAGCTTTCATTTCACTGATTTCACTATAATTTTGGTTACCATCTTTTTTATAAACAGCACCACCTTTATACTCTACTAATCCTGTTGTAGGAATTTGTGCTACTGCTGTTGGTAAGCCTTGCGCATAAAAATATTGGTTACCGGTTAATTTATCAACATAAGTACCAAATGCGCTTGATTGTAAATTACTATTACTTAAAATCGTTTGCCCCTCCTTTCGAAGATTATATAAATCGTCATATTCTTCATAAGTCCATGGGTCAATATCTCCGGCTCTTCTCAAGATATTAATGTCAACTAATTTACCTGATTCATCAATTATTGTCAGATCTCGTATATCTCGAGTTAACGGGCGATTTGCTTCATTTTCTTCACCTGTTAAAACGCCGCCAGAAATAACATCCTTCATATCACCACTAATACCACCAAAGATCTTATCACTTAGTGGAATGCGTGCTTTTTCATCAGCTTGTAAATTTTCAAGTTGTTTCAATCTTTCTTCAGCGGCTTTTTTTTCTGCTTCTGTTTGTTTCGCAGCAGCTTCAGCTTTCTTATTTGCTTCAGTGATTCTCTGATTTAGTTCAATCTCTGCTTGACGAATCTGCTCAGAATTATCTGAGCCACCTTTCGAACTAGAAGAACAAGCTCCTAATGCCATAACACAGGAAAACGCAATGATGGAAAGTTTAACTTTGTTCATAAAAAGATCCTTATTATCTTGTTTTTTTTAGACTAAATGATGACTGCTCACAATTTAAATGAAATGAAAATAATTTTCAATACCATTGTAAGATTTATTTAAATTTTGTAAACTTTGCTCCGGATTCTACTAAATCAAAATAATATTTCAGGTAAAAATATGATTCATAAATTTCCACTTTCTTTAGGTGCACTTTGTGTCACTTTTGCTGTGCAAGCTTATGCAGAAGAGCAAACTACATTAGATACAATTACTGTTAATGCCAATGCTTCTGAAGTCAAAGCAAACCAAATAAAAAAAACGCGTAAAGCAATTCAAGAAGAACTGATTTCAGATAACTATGACTTAGTTCGTTATGCTACTGATGTTGGTATTAGTGATAATGGCCGTCGTAACAAAGGTTTTGCAATGCGTGGCGTTGAAGGAAATCGTGTTGGTATCAGTGTTGATGGCGTCAATTTACCCGAATCAGAAGAAAATTCACTATACGCACGTTACGGTAATTTTAATAGCTCCCGTTTAAGTATCGATCCAGAATTAGTACAAGGTATTGATATTATGCGAGGAGCGGATTCTTTCAATTCAGGTAGTGGCGCAATAGGCGGTTCCGTTAACTATCGAACCTTAGGTGCTGATGATATCATTCTGCCAAATAAAAAATGGGGTGTATTGCTTAAAAATGGTTATGCTAGTAAGAATAGCGAATGGACACATACTTTGGGTGTTGCTTATAAAGATGACAAATTTGATGCGACTTTACTCTATTCCTATCGCCATGGACATGAAATGAAAAGCCGTGGAAAAGGTCAAGATATTGTAGGTAATGCTCGCGGCATCCCAGACCCATCACATCATAAAAACCATAGCTACTTAGCTAAAATTGGCTATTTTATTACGCAGACACAACGTGTAAGTGCATCATTTAATGCTCAAAAAGCAAATAACTTTGTTGATGAAAAATCGTACCAGCTTGCTGGGCTATGGCGTGAATCTAATGATATAAGTAAACGTTATAATGCCAATATTGCCTACGAATATTTTCCAGAAAATAGCCGATGGTTAAGTTACCTAAAAACTGAATTAGATTTTCAGAAAACAAGTATTGGTTCAGAAAACTACAAAGGTGGATATCGCTATAATTCTGATTTTACTGCATATTCAGGAAAAGATTTAATCGAAATTCAGGATACTAGCATGAATAGTCGCTTTATGAGAGGATCTTTACGAGCCGATCTCATGCCATGGGAAACCCAATTTGGTAGCCATCAATTTACGCTAAGAACTGGTATTTCACAAAAAGATTTTGATAATCGCAATGATCATGAATATCCAAATGTAGGTACCAATGGTAGTACTGCTAAAGATAGTGAATCTATTCAGCATCCAGTCAGAACCCGTTCATTTTTCGCTCAATTACAAGACAATGTGATATGGAATGATATCTTTTCAAGTCAATTAGGAATTCGTTATGATTGGGATGAATTAGTGCCACAAGATTTAAAAGCTTTTTGCAGAGCTTGCAGCAGTAAACCCGCATCAAATACCTTCCAAAGTTTAAGTGGCTCATTGGGATTAGATGCTCAGCTTAATGATATTTGGAAAATAGGCTATAACATTTCTACTGGTTTCCGTATTCCAACTGCTTCAGAAATGTATTTCTCTTTCGAACACCCTGCCGGTAACTGGATACCAAACCCTGATTTAAAAGCTGAACAAGCACTAAATCAATCTATTTATATTCAAGCTGAGCACCAGTTAGGCTCATTTGGGTTAACATTTTATCATACTCGTTATAAAAACTTCTTAACTGAGCAAGAATCAACTTATAAAAAACGTAACCCGTATTACAATGCGTATAGTGCAAGTTATGGTCAACAAGCTTATTACACAACAATCGCTCAGAAAGCAGTTAACATTGACCGAGCTCGTATTTCTGGTGTGGAATTCACGAGTAAAGTTAATTTAGATCAGATTATTTCAGCTATTCCGCAAGGTTGGAAATTTACAGCAAATCTCGGTTATGCCAAAGGGAAACTTAGTGGTACTGAAGCAAGCTTACTTTCCATTCAACCTATTAAAGTGATTTTAGGAATTGGGTATGAAGATCCAAATGACCGCTGGGGAGTTAACGTCAAAGCTAGCTATCTTGGTGCTAAAAAAGCTAAAGATGCCCAAATAGTACAATACTCAACTAACTTTGTTAGAGAAGTAAAAACTTACCCCTACCTTAATAATTCGGCAGTATTATTTGATTTGTATGGTTTCTATAAAATCAATCAAAATATTACACTCCGAGCAGGACTTTATAACTTATTTAATCGCAAATATCACACCTGGGATACCCTACGCGGCATTAACAAAATAAGTACGACTGATTCAGTTGATAAAGAAGGAAAAGGTTTAGAGCGTTTTTATGCGCCTGGGCGTAATTTCGCAGCATCTGTTGAAATTCGTTTTTAACTCATTATTTCCTTAATAAGAAAGGGCGAACATCATGTTCGCCCTTTTATTCACTCACTATTCTTTATTTTTCAAAAGAATCTTTCAAACGCTCATCTGCTCGGCGGGATTCGCCTTTATGTTGAAGTTTATTTAATTGGCGTTCTAATTTTTCTTCAACTTCATTGATCGCTTTATACATATCATCTGCCGTTGCACTGGCTAACAGATTACCTAATGGAGTTCCAATTGAAGCCTCTACAGAAAAGCCGTTTGGCACTTTACTTAAAACAAAGTGCGGGCTAATCAGTTGAGTGTGCCATTTCTCTAATTTTGCAAGTCTTCCCTCCACATGTTCACGGATTGCAGGGGTGATTTCCATTTGTTTGCTTGTGATATTGAGTGTCATAGCATTTACCTCTTTTGCTTAAATGAACCCTTCGGTTCTGTTCATCTTTAACTACAACATATCGACCTTGAACTGCTTTTTCAAGTGCTTTTAGTCAAATAAAAAAACAAATGTTCAAAAATATGATCGGGATCTAATTTCTGCAAAAATATAATTTTCTTTCTATGCAAACTTTTTATGATATAAAACTGTAAACAACAAAGGGAAGCGCTCAGCTTCCCTTTTCTTTTTACGACATGAATTAGGCTAATTCATCTTGATCATGTTGCATTGCTTTTAAACGTTCAAAGTAATCTTTGGTTTCTGAAATAATCTCTTTGCGTAAACCAATTAATGCGACTAAGTTCGGGAAGGCCATTAAACCATTTACGATATCCGCTAAAATCCAGATTAAATCTAAGGTGAGGAATGAACCCGCCCCAACCAGAACAATAAACACAAAGCGATACAATTTAATACCACGGATACCGACTAAGTAAAGGAAACAGCGTTCACCATAATAGCACCACCCTAAAATTGTGGTGAAAGCAAAGAATAATAAGCCAACGGTTACAATAGTTGCACCGATTGATGTGCCTAAACCCTGTGCAAAAGCATAGTTAGTCACGCTGGCACCAGAAAGTTCAGGATTATTCCATGCCCCTGTAATGACAAGTACTAAGCCCGTCATGGTACATACGATGATGGTATCTAAAAATGTCCCTGTCATCGAAATTAAACCTTGGCGAACAGGCTCTTTGGTTTGTGCCGCTGCAGCAGCAATAGGCGCACTACCTAAACCAGATTCATTTGAGAAAATACCACGTGCAACACCCGATTGAATAGCTTTCATTACTGTAAAGCCTACTGCGCCGCCCAAAGCCGCTTGTGGATTAAACGCACTATGAATAATTAATGCGATCGCAGCGGGCAGTTTATCATAATTTACCACTAAAATAATAATTGAGGTCGCCACATAGCCGATTGCCATAAAAGGCACAATCACCGAAGATGCCGTCGCAATACGTCTTACACCACCAAGAATAATCATAGCGACCAATACGGTCACCACTGTTGCCGTAATAATAACGGGTACATTGAATGTGTCTTGCATCGCATGCGTAATTGCATTTATTTGAGGGAAGGTACCAATACCGAAAAAGGCCACCAATACCCCAAAGAGCGCAAATAATTTGGCTAGCCATTTAATACCAAGACCACGTTCGATGTAATACATTGGTCCACCCGCCATAAAACCGTATTTATCTCGAACACGATATTTCACGGCAAGTAAACATTCAGCGTATTTAGTTGCCATACCTAATAATGCAACTAGCCACATCCAAAAAATTGCGCCAGGTCCGCCAGATTGTACTGCGGTCGCTACACCCACGATATTCCCTGTACCAATAGTTGCCGCTAATGCCGTACAAAGTGCGGCAAAAGAAGACACATCCCCCTTGCCTTTATTCGCACCACGAGCAAATAAATAGCTCAATGCACGAGGCAAATAACGAATTTGTAAGAAACCTAAACGAAGGGTGAGATAAAGTCCGGTTCCGGACAATAGAATAAGTAGGGGTGGTCCCCATACAAAGCTGCTGATGGCAGATAAGGTTGTCTGTAATGACATTGATGATTCCTCGTCGTTTAAAATACAAATAAACTCGACAAGGAGACAAGAAGAATCCCGATAGAAATATTTTGATAATACCGATTGTCTTTTGCCCCTGTCCTTTTGCCTGAGCGTTTGGAAAACAATCGAAAAATCGACCGCTCTTTTGCGCCTTCGGCGTCCATTTACATCAATAAAATGCAATGGATCTCTCCAAGGGTTCGTCCAGTAACAGTCCCTGCAATCTTACGATTGCGCCTGAAAGATTTTACCTCGTCGGCGTAGGGGCGATTCCCTACTCTCCAGCTACCTTCTTCCGAACTCACTTTTTACGTTTTATTCTTATCGCAAAAAGTATTGCAAATTCTAACAAACTTGAAAAGCTAACTCAATGGATTGACAAAAAAAGGCTTAGATAACAAGGCGAAAGCAGATAAAAACAAAGTACGGTCAAAATTTTTCTTATTTTTACCGCACTTTCTTAAAAAAGAAAGGCAGGTCA
>ENA-OWLI01000113-OWLI01000113.1-metagenome-genome-assembly--contig:-NODE-113-length-13975-cov-8.244037_pt1 | contig 13975 bp, 9 predicted proteins | sample MGYA00245346_ERZ651096 | MGnify/ENA primary metagenome ERZ651096 (study PRJEB26857, sample SAMEA4031766) | metagenome | biome: human; feature: oral; material: saliva | place: Philippines | collected 2014 | study...
ATCCTCAGATAAATGTACATATTGACGAGACATCGGCTTCAATCCATTTAATTTAATATCACCTAAATAATTTATACTTGTCCCATGGTATAAATACTTTGGTGGATAACCAATTTCTTTAGAAATTTTCATTGGAATTGAATGGCCATAGAAAGCTCTTATTTTCCCATTTTTAACCTCATGTCTTTTCTTTTCCGATAAGTCGATCATTTTAACTAAATCATCTTCGGTTAACGTATTCCATTTTTCATCACTATTTCTAAATGATGAAATTAATTGTTCGACAGAAACCCAACCTTCAGAATCCAATTCTAATTCATATTCCCATGGCGCATGACGAAGCGCATAGGAAACTTCTTTACTTAAATTTAAATAGTCCATTTTAATACTCTTTTGCACTTTTGATTTCTTCTGCTAACCACTCATCAAAATCCTTACATTCATATTTATTGTCTTTATTACCAAGATCATGAACATAAACTCTCGGGTTTCCAGAATAATCCGTTAATTTGAAACAAGCTGCCCAATCGCCATCTCTAGCAAATGCAATTAAATCAGCCACACCTGTAAGATCTTCAATAGCCTTACTATAAAGATAAACATTATCCTCAAACTCAGAATCCTCAAACCACCAAGGAAAATATTCCAATTCATTTATCTTTTCCATATTACTAGATAAATCAATATAAGACTGAGGAAACTTAAAGTTTTCAGGTAATTGTTCTTTAGGATATAAATTAAATTTAGTTTGCATAATTACTCCACAATTACGATTCATCTGTAAAGATAAGTAATCTTTTATCTAAGTTTTCAAGTCTATGCAAGAAAAATCATAAAAAATAACCGCACTTTAAAAGTGCGGTCATGAATTAAGATGTTTTATTCACTCGTTTTATAACAACGATGGTGCAACACCAAGTAATTTTCTTGTGTAATCTACTGTTGGGTGATTGAAAATATCTTCAGTGCTACCAGTTTCCAAAATTTGACCGCCGTACATCACGACAATACGGTCAGATACTTGACGTACGGTTTGGATATCGTGAGAGATAAACACCATGGCAAGATTGAGTTCTTTTTTCAAATCTGCCAATAAGTTTAATACCTGAGCACGAACGGATACGTCTAACGCAGAAGTCGGCTCATCCGCAACAATCAGTTTTGGATTCAGTGCTAGAGCACGTGCGATCGCCACACGTTGTTTTTGCCCGCCCGATAAACGGGTTGGCTCAACTTGTGCCGCAGAACGTGGTAAACCGACGCGAGAAAGCAAGTCATACACACGTTTTTCCCGTTCATGGGGTTGTAACACATTGTGAATATCCATTGGGTCACGCAAAATATCCAACACTTTCATACGAGGATTCAGTGCGGTTGCCGGGTCTTGGAAAATGACCGACACTTGGCGACCGAATTGTTTTCTCGCTTCTGAGCTGCCATATTGCATTTGTAAACCGTTGAATTTTACTAAACCAGATGTCGGTTTAAGAAGCCCAATGATTACGTTAGCTAAGGTAGATTTTCCGCAGCCAGACTCCCCAACTAAACCAATAGTTTCCCCCGCTTTTATGCCAAGACTCACATTATTCACAGCAGTGAATTTTTTACGTCCAAACAATGAACCGTCGCGAGAAGGAAATTGCACCACGATATTTTCTAAATCGATGATGTTTTGTTCTTTAATGACTTTAATACTACTGCTCATATTATGCTCCTTTCGCTTCCGTTACAGGCTTAGCTAAATGAGAAGCCCACAAGTGAGACGGCTCGCCTTCCACGGCGGTTAATATCAATTTTTGATCCGGATTTGCATCTGGTCGTAATGAACGACTTGCAAAACGGTCACCAGTAGCAAAATCATAAGGTGATGGTACGCTGCCCGGAATTTGATATAAACGTTTCGCACGGACTTCAGTTGAAAGGACAGAACCCAATAATCCGCGTGTATATTCGTGAGTTGGATTAGCAAGCAATAAAGAAGTCGGCGCCATTTCAACCACTTGTCCCGCATACATTACGGTAATGTGGTGAGCTAATTGTGCAACCAATGCTAAATCGTGGCTGACAAACACCATCGCAAAACCCAGTTTTTCACGTAGTTCATTCAATAATTTCACCACTTCTGCTTGAACGGTTACGTCTAATGCGGTTGTTGGTTCATCAGCGATTAATAATTTCGGCTCACGAGTTAATGCCATTGCAATCACCACACGTTGACGTTGACCACCAGAAAGTTCATGTGGATAACGGTTCAATACTTTTTCAGGATCAAGGTGTACCCATTCCAACAATTTTTCTGCGGTATGGTGGCTGCCACGTTTAATGAGCTGTGCCATTTGATCTTTAATACGCATTGATGGGTTTAACGCACTTAAAGAGTCTTGGTAAATCATCGCAATTTCAGAACCACGCAACTCACTTAGATTATTAGCGTTAAGTAAACTGTGTTGTTTACCACTGCGGTCGGTGAAAAGCACTTCCCCAGTGATTTTTGCTGTTTTTGGTAACAAGCCCATGATAGAGAATGCGGTAATGGATTTACCACAACCAGACTCACCGACTAACCCCATGGTTTCCCCTTCATTTACGGTGAAGCTGATGTTATCCACCAATGGAATTTCACCATAACGATTCGGGAAACGGATTGATAAGTTTTTCACTTGTAAAATCGGTTTTGCATTTGGATTTAATTGCATACGATTCGTACGGGTGATTTCTTTTTCATGTAATTTGAGTAAGTAACGTTTTAATGCAAGACCTTCAGCAAGTGCTTCTTGTACGTCAGTAGAAAGACGTTCATCTGATTTGCCTTCTGGTTTTTTACCGCCTTTCAAACGTGGATTTACCAATGCATCAGTCAAACCTTCTGCCAAGATATTTAAGGCTAATACGGTTAATAGAATCATCACACCCGCAAAGGTTGTCGCCCACCATGCACCGTTTAATACGATGTTACGACCTTCAGAAAGAATATTACCCCATGAAGGATTTGGTGGTTGTACACCTGCGCCTAAGAAAGAAAGCGAGGCTTCGAATACAATGGCATCTGCCACCATTACGGTTGCGAAAACTAAAACCGGTGCGGCGGTATTGCGTACAACGTGTTTGAGAAGAATATAAGTACGGCTACCACCAATAACACGTTCAGCACGCACATAGTCTTCATCCCATTGTGATACCACATTCGCACGCACCACACGAGCAAGTTGCGGAGTATAAACCACAGCGATGGTAATAATAATCACCGGTACAGAGTTACCAAAGGTTGCCAATAACACGGCTGCTAATGCGATACCTGGGAAGGCCATTAAAATATCCATTAAGCGCATGATAATTTCATTGCCCCATTTCTCGGATGTGGCTGCAGTGGCACCTAAAATACTACCGAAAAGAATGGCACAAGCTACCGCACCTAAACCGATAAATAAGGACGTTTGAGCACCGTAAACAATACGAGAGAAAATATCACGACCAAGTCGATCAGTCCCAAACCAATATTCTGCACTTGGAGCACGCATACGCGCGATCACTTCTAATGGATCATGTGTTGCTACCCAAGGGGCAAACACCGCCACTAAAGCAACGAAAACTAAGAATAATAATGAAATTTTTGATGCGGTGGATAGTGCTCGGAATCTCGCACCGCTTGCAGCTAATCGATCTGCTAAACCTTGACGAAACATTATAGACTCCGAATTTTAGGGTTAATCAACACATAGAGAATATCAACGATAATATTCACTAAAACGAAGGTAAAAGCGATTGTCAAAACCACACCTTGTACTAAGTGTAAGTCGTGATTGACGATACCGTTAAAAATCAATTTACCCATGCCCGGTAAGTCAAAGATTTGTTCGATAACTACCGCACCACCAAGTAAGTAACCTACACGTAAACCTAATACAGTCACAGGTGTAATTAAGGCATTGCGTAATACGTTGTGACGAATAACCGTTGCATAAGGCACACCGTTACCAATCGCCGTTCTCACATAATCTTTATCCATTTCTTCTACCATGGTGGTACGCACCACGCGAATTAATGACGCACATACCGGCACAGCAAGTGCAAGAGATGGCAAAATCATGGAATTGATATACCCCATTGGGCTTTCGCTGAATGGCACAAAACCACCAGAAGGCAACCAATCTAATTCCAAAGAGAACCATTGAATAAGTAAGATACCTAACCAGAATGATGGTGTTGCAACCGCTGCAACAGAGATTAAACGAATCACTTGGTCTACCCAGCTATCACGATAAAGTGCGGCGAGTACACCTAATGAGAAAGAGACGACTGCCGCAAACACCACACCAATTAAGGTAAGCTGTAAAGTGATTGGGAAAGATTTCGCTAGCATGCTACTGATGGGTAATTCTGGTGGCATTGTCACGCCAAAATCCAATACAAGTAAATTACCTAAGAAACGAAAATATTGAACAAAGAGTGGATCATTTAAGCCATGTGATTCACGGTAAAGTTGTTTTGCCGCTTCACTCGCACTTTCGCCCAATGCCACCGTAGCAGGATCACCTGGTGTGAATTGAAGCACCACAAAAACGAGTGCTGTTACACCTAGAATCATGACCGGCAAGGCCATCAATCGGCGTAACAATAACCGAAGTATCATTTCCATCTGACTTCTCCTATTCTAGCTTGAGAAATTCGTTAGCCTCAAAAAATGAAGCGAAACAATCAAATTCAAAAACAAAATGAATTACAGTAATCATAATGTTCAGCCTAAGCCCTGTCAATCCAAGTACATAGAGCAAAATTCAAATCTGTGATCGGCTTCACAAAGATTTTTTTGAAATGAAATTGAGAGAAAAAATGATTGAAAAATAGAGAGAAAAATGACCGCACTTTGGTGTTAAAAAGAAAGAAAAAAGGCTGTTGATTGCTCAACAGCCAAAACATTAAATAAAAAAGTGCTTTTATTTACGACCCACACCGAGGAAAGATAAACCGGTTGTTGCCAATGGTTGATAGTTTTCAAGGCTGTTATCATCCCATGCAGAAGGAAGTTTACGATGAACAATCGGATAAAGTGGTACTTCAGCCGCAATAATGTTAATTGCTTCTTCCCATGATTTTTTCGCTTCAGCGTGATCTTTTGCTCTCACTGCTGCATTGAGTAATTCAGTCACTTTCGCAAATTCAGGGGTATTACTCCAGCGGAAACGACGTTTCGGCCATACATCACCACGATACCACCAGCTTAAAAGCAAGTCTAAGTCATTACCGAACACTGATGGGTCACCTGGCGCGATTGCCACTTCATACACACCAGGATCCACGTAGTTGCTGTATAGCGCACCTGATTGTAAGTGTTGTAAAGTCACTTTCACACCTGGAATCTTGTTCCAAGATTCTAAAATTAACGGTGCAGATTCTTTCACCCAGTCATGGTCGGTTGCGAGCAATTCAAATTTAAGCTCAGTTACACCCGTTTCTTTTAATAATGCCGCGGCTTTTTCCGGATCATAAGGATATTGAGTTGATGCCTTAATATAATCAGGGTGAGTTGTTTGTAAGTATGATGTTGCCGCTTCTGCATTACCATCAAATACAATATCAACAAGTTTGTCAGTGTTTAAACCATAGTGTAACGCTTGACGTACTTTTGGATTGGTAAACGGCGCTTTCTCACAGTTAAACATTAAGAATAGCAAGCCGAAAGATTGAACGGATTGCACTTGTTGTTTTTTGTTTTTCAAGCGACTAATGTCTAAATAAGGCACGCTTTCCATTGCTTGAGTACGTTTAGACTCTTGTGCAGTCACACGAGCTGCAGCATCAGAAAGTAATAACCAAGACATTTTTTCAACTTGCGCTGGATATTTACCATTGTAAGGTTCATACGCTTCAAAGACGATTTTGTCATCTTTCACCGCTGAAACAAATTTGAATGGACCAGAACCAACTGGGTGCGCATCAAATGCAGATTGCCCTACTTTGTCGATCACGTGTTTCGGTACAATTTTCACGCAAGTTAAACGGTTAGCAAATAAAGCAAATGGATATTTCAATTTAAATTCCACTACTTTATCGTCTACAGCTTTCACACTTTCAATGAAATCAATAAACATCACAAATAATGATTTATTGGCAGGATCCATAATACGATTGAAAGAATACACAACGTCTTCAGTGGTGACAGGTGCACCATCATGGAAAGTTGCGCCTTCGCGTAAAGTAATACGCCATGTTGTTTCATCAACTTGTTCTGGCTCTTTTCCTGCTAAAGCAAGATAAGGTTCACGAGTTGCAGGATGCAAATCCACCAAACCTTCAAAAATGTGTAAGTTTGCTGCATAAGGTGAAGCACCACTTGATGTCATTGGGTCAAAACCGGTAGAAAGTGGATAAGCAATCCCCGCTTCAATGGTTTTACCTTTAATGTCAGCAGCAAAGGCTTTTGGTGCAAATGTGCCTAATGTGCCACTAAATGCAAGACCTGCCCCCACGCCAGCCATCAGCTTCATAAAATGACGACGAGATTCATTAGTTTCAAAGGAAAAATGCTTTGTCATACTAAACTCCTGATGAGTAATAAAATCATATTTTTGGTTTTTAAACCTAGCCAAACATTTCATTCGAAAATGAAGTAAAGCAATCAAATCTTAGAATAAAATGATTTGCATCAATCATAATCATCTTCAATTCATTCTGTCAAAGGGGAAATATTGAATGTGTGATCTACTTCACAGAGTTTTTTTCACAACTCAAAATAAAAGTTTTCAACTATACATAATTAAATATAGATAGATTTTAGCTATTGAATCGCTAGATAATATGCAATAGACATCAGAAAAAACAATGCTTATAATGACCGCACTTCCCAAGCAAGGGAACAATATTTTAATCAACAATAAAGAGGAAAATACTATGTCAAAAACATCAATCGGTTTAGATAAAAAAGCATCTGAAAAATTAGCAGTAAAATTAAATGAATTATTAGCAACCTATCAAGTATTCTATACCAACGTGCGTGGTTACCACTGGAACATTAAAGGGGTAAACTTCTTTGAATTACACGCAAAATTTGAAGAAATCTACACTGATTTAGTGGAAAAAGTCGATGAAGTGGCAGAACGTATCTTAACTTTAGGCTACACACCGCATAACGGTTATTCACAATACTTCAAAGACTCACGTATTAAAGAAGAGTTAGGTGTATCTGATGCGCATTCTTGCTTAAAAGGTACATTAGATGGATTAAAAGTATTACTTGAGCAACAACGTGAAATCCTTGAATTAGCGGGTGAATCTGATGATGAAGGTACCGTTTCTCAAATGAGCGACTACATCAAAGAACAAGAAAAACTTGTTTGGATGTTCCAAGCCGCTTGCCAAACTTGCCATGCTTAATTAAATATTGATGTAATGCAAAAGCCGACTGATGTCGGCTTTTTATTTTCTACACAACCGGTCTTTGTCGATAGAACAATAGCCCTGGTAAGGCTAAGCCCAGAACAAGGGCCCCTAAAATAAAGCTGGTATTGATAAAAGAGCTGATCATTTGCTCAAATAATTTATCGGAAAAGCCATAATGATGAATTTGTACGATGGCAATCATGGCTTTATAAGCATGAACCCCCGGAATCATTGGAATAATTGCCGCAACGGTAAAGACTTTCGGATGAGCTAAATAACGATGAGATAAATGCACCCCAAGAAAACCAATCACACAAGTGGCGAAAAAAGTGGCAAAAACAATCGGGACACCAACGTGTAATAATAAGGTTCTCGTGACATGGCCAAGCGCGCCTAAAATAGCACAATATTTTAAGGCTTTAGGCGGAACATTAAATACTAAAGCAAATCCTACTGCTGGAATGGCTGCAAAAAGCATATCGTCGAGTAAATTCAGTAAAAACATTTTATTACCCCACCCAAGAAACAATATTTAAAAGATTTAATGCAAAGACAATACCTAAACAAGCACCAAAAGTGAGAACCGTCGCGATGGTCCATCGTCCTATTCCCATATTGACATACCCTTTTAAAATATCCGCAAGTGAATTAATTAATGGGAATCCTGGAACGAGTAATAAAACGCTAGACGCTAATGCGATATGAGGATCGTTGCCTAAACTATATTTCAAACTCATACCGGAAATCAGTGAAGCGACAAAAGCGGTAATGGCAAAAACGATGAGTGGATTGTAATGGCGTTTAGAAATTTCTTGTCGAACAAACATGGCAATGGCAGAGGCTATAAAGGTGATTGCACAAATTGTCATATCTCCGCCAGAAAGGTGAGCAAAAGAGGCACAAGATAAACCAATCATGAACACCACCAAATAGCGGTTATATTTTAGTGGTTTTAATTTATCCAGTTTCTTTTGTGCCATCGATAAATCGTACAGACGTCGCTCTACCGCAATTACTATACGTTGAACATCCGTAACGATTTGCATATTAATGCCTTTATCGACATTCTTCCGCACAGTAGTAATACAATGTTGCTTAGAAAGTGTGGTCAATAAGACGGCATTTGCCGTCAAAGCACACTCCACGCTTTCAACGCCTAAAGCAAGCCCTAATCGTTGAGCCATTTGCACGACTACGGCACTTTCTGCCCCATGCTGTAATAATAACAAAGCGGTTTGTACACAAATTCTGGTGACTGCACGTTGGTATTCTTGATCCATATCTCTGCGCTCTTATTAAAGTAAACCTTAGAGATTATAGAGCGATGAATAAAAAATACTGAAAAAATGACCGCACCTATGATCCAAGTCAAAAGTTCAGTATTTCCAAGGCCTATAACTTAACAGAGATTAAATGGCTTTATCAAAATACAGCGGCACATTGCTTAACTTAGCCATATTCGTGATATAAGCTAAAACCGCTGGTGGGAATTCGATGCCTTTCACACAAGTAAGACTTCGTAATACCGGGAAAACAATAATATCTTCAAGAGAAAGTTGGCCATTTAACGCATTTTCAGATTGAACCAATACAGCTAATTTCTCTAAATCGCTTTTTAAGCGAGTAAGATAGGTTTCAGTCTTCGCGATATTTTCTGCAAAATCCCCAATAAATTCCGTTTTCTTTTTAGTGAAATAATCAATCGCACTTTGGGTTTCAAATTCTGCTAAGCCAATTTGCGTAAAGCGTGCAATTGCAAGATGTCCATAATAACTGCCAACTTCTTTTAACCATGCTTCAATTTCAGGACGAACGTGTGCAGATAAGATTTTTTCACCAAAATGCTCATCGACATAATGCACGATATCCAAACTTTCCGGCATCGCAGTACCATCTTCTTTGACAAGAATTGGTACAACCTTTTTCCCCACTAAACCGATTGGCGTTGCTTCATCATCATTTGCCAGCACTACAAGTTCTACCGGCAGATTTTTCAACCCGAAAATCATGCGGGCTCGCACACAAAACGGGCAATGATCGTAAACATATAATTTCATTTTTTACTCCTCTTTTTCCTGTAATAATTTTCCTAATCCACTTTGTCGTTTCACCGTATTTCTGACCGCACTTTGCCAGATTTTTTCATTGGCAAATACGGTGAGCTGATTTTTCGCACGGGTAACACCGGTAAATACCAGCTCTCGTGAAAGCACTGGATTAGGTTCTGTTGGTAATACCATGACGGTATGTTCAAACTCCGAACCTTGGGATTTATGAATCGTCATCATAAACGCAGGCTCGTGAGCGGGAATACGACTAGTCGAAACTTCTCGATTGCCAAACCACACTTTGCCTTTGGCTAAACACAAGCCAATATCACCGTTATACAGTTTCACATTATGATCGTTTTCGGTAATCATAATTGGCTTACCAATATACCAATCATCTTCTTGACGGAACCAAAGTAATTTCTCAGCTCGTAATGCCAAAGCAATTTCTCGATTTAGCTCTTCCACACCTAATGCCGAAGCTCGAAGTGCGGTCAAAAATCTCACTGAATTGAAACTGTCTAAAATCCCTTCCGCATAAGTTTTCTCGTTGCCTTTTTCATCTGTAAATTTTGCATTGAGATCTTTCTTCTGAGCAAAATAAGTTTGAAGTTGGGTTAAATAACCACGGTAATTTTCAACCGCACTTTTCACCACTTGTCGAACCGATTCTTTAACGTCTTGCGCTTCATCAAAATGATGGAAATGCAACTCTTGTGGATATTCCGCAAAAGTCGCTAAACTCTCCTCACCTTTTCCTTGTTGAATTTGCTCAGCAAGTTGTTTAATGCCTGAATCATCTCGGAAACGGCGACTAAAGGTTAAATGACAAATGGCATCACGCAACGGACTATGCTCCCCCCCAGTTGGCACAGTATAGCCTGTTGTTGCATGGATATAATCAGCTTGAATAGGGCTATAATCTTGCGTTAAAAATTGTGCAATTTCACCTAATACTGCCCCCGCTTCTACTGAAGCTAATTGAGCTTGGTCACCCAGTAAAATCAAACGCGTTTCGGGTTTCAACGCTTGCACCAGTTTCGCCATCATAGGCAAATCAATCATTGAGGTTTCATCCACCACCAATACATCAATTTGCAGTGGATTATGTGCATGATATTTCACGCTATCGGTAAAAGGTCGAACGCCTAGTAAGCGATGCAACGTTTCTGCGGTTTTCGGAATGGATGCACGTAACTCATCTGAAATCGGCATTTGAGCTAAAGCATTTTCGATAGATTCCGTTAAACGCGCCGCGGCTTTCCCCGTTGGCGCAACCAATTTAATATGAAGCTTACCACCAAATAATTCTTGTAATACGCATAACAAGCGAGTGACTGTCGTGGTTTTCCCTGTGCCAGGGCCACCTGTAATCACAGAAAATGGGCTTTTTACCGCCGTTGCGACGGCGACTTTTTGCCAATCCACTTGCGCTTGTTGTTGAGGGAAATAACGATCTAATAATGCCCGAATTTGTTGCGGTTCTACCGATAAAGTGCGGTCATTTTTCAAGGCATTTTTAATATATTGTATAACTCGGAATTCATCTTGCCAAGCGCGATAGAAATAAATCGCCCCAAATTGAAATGCGAGAGGTGCAATCTGATTTTCAGGATCTTGTGTAAAAGCAATATGCCCCGCTAAGGTTGATTGCCATTTTGATACAGGAAGCGAACCAATCTTTTCATTAATCAGCGACACAAAATCCATTTCAGTATGACGATAAGCCAAGCCGAATAAATTACGTTCTAAAAAACGATCTAGCACACAACAAGTATTGCCTTGCGTATAGCTCCAGTTGCAAAGTGCGGCTAATAAAATCGCTAAATTTTGTACAGGTTCGGCATAGCCTTTCTCTTTTTGTTTATCCGCAATTAATTGAGCAAAATAATAATCGCCTTGAGTAATCACACCTTGTTCTTGCAAGGATTTTAATAGGCTTAACATTAAAATAATTCCTCTAATTGTTGGATTAATTGCCAATCTGGTTTATCAAAAAAGATGCCCGATTGTGGCGAACCCTTCATTCCTCGTAAAAATGCATAGACCACACCACCAAAATCTCGGTTGTAATCATAGTGAAGCAAACGTGTTTTTAAATAACGGTGTAATGCCACCACATACAACAAGTATTGCCAATCATAGTGATGCTCTAACATGGCTTTTTTCAATGCCGCTTGATCGTAATCCTTTAATGCCTCACCCAAGAAATTCGATTTGTAATCAAGCAAATAATATTTACCTTGATGACAGAAAACTAAGTCCATTGTGCCTCGCACCATGCCTTGAATATCATCAAACTGTAACGGTTCTGATGGCAAATGATGTAAGGTTGCTAAGGCTCGGTTAAAACCAGCGACATCAAAATGGCTTGAAATATTGAGATAAAACGCCAACTCTTTTAAGCATTGTTTTTCGTTAATCTGAGCAAGGGTAAGATCATGATTTGGCAAAATTGGTGTGCTGAGTATTTGTGCAAACCACTGTTGGACTGCTGCAAATTGCTCTTCGGCAAGATTCAAATCCTGACATAATTTTTCAATGTTTTCTTTCTCTGCTAGTTGAGCAAAAGGCACCTTTTCAAAATAACGATGTAACAAAGTACCGATTTGTGTTCCTCGAGGGAAATCTAAAACCATTTCATCGTTATCATGAGCAAGTGCGGTCAGATTTTCAGTGATATTTTCTATTGAAATCGATGCATCATAATCTTTCGCATCATCAAAAATGAGCGATTTTTTCACCGCACTTTCATTCAAATAAGCTTTGCGTTGATGTGTTTGTTCTATGCCACTAAAGCTTGTCACTCGCCAATCTTGTTCAATTTCACCTTGGAAAATTTCCGCACTTAAATTGTCTTGAGAAACATTTAAAGTAAGTGGTTCACTGGCTTGTAACACATCGGTTAATTCAATCGCTACATCATTTGGTAAAAGCTGCTTAAATTTTTCCAATAATGGCTGTGTGTCCCAATTATTTGGCAAATTGAGTTTTCGACCAATTTCACCTTGCGTTAAAACATACAATAACGCATTCCATTTTTTATCAAAGGCTTTCGGTAACACAAAGGCCATTTGATATTTTGCTCGGGTTAATGCCACATAAAGCAAACGCAATTCTTCCGCAAAAACTTCTTCTGTTAAATCATCCAAGTGTTGATCTTGCATGTCCCACAAGGTTTGCTCTTTTTTACTATCGTAATATAAATTAAACAGTTTCTTCTGATTGCCTGATTTTGTTGGGTCTTTTGCTTCATTACCTAAAAATGGCAACCAAACCAAATCATATTCCAACCCTTTGGATTTATGGATAGTCACAATCTTCACTAATTGCCGTTCGCTTTCTAAACGAATTTGTGCTTCTTGACGGCCATTATCTTGAATTTGCTTTTCAAACCAACGCAATAATGCCACTTCACTTTCATTTAATGCGGCTGCTTGCTGTAAAATTTCAGCTAAATGTAATAAATCCGTCAGCTTTCGTTCGCCATCAGGCCGAGATAAGAGTTTTTCTGTGATATTTTCAGCTAAAAGTAAATGGTGCAACATCGGCAATACGCCTTGGCGTTGCCAAATTTGTTGATACTCTGCAAATTTTTCAGCCCAACGTTGCCACTGAATTTCATCATGATGAATTTGGTGAATTTCAGCGGCATTTAAGCCGAAAAGTGCGGTCGCAATGGCATTCAAAATTGGGCGTTCCGTCACACTCAAACAAGCTTGCAAAATCAAGGCCAGTTCTTTTGCTGTATTACTCTCAAAGACATTTCCCCTATCCGAAAGGTAAACCGAAGCAATACCGAGTGCTTGCAATTCTTTTTTCACCAGATCGGCTTCGGTATAACCACGCACCAAAACGGCAATATTTTCTGCTCGCAATGTTTGGTTTTCCGCTTTGCTTTCATTCGGAAAAACAACCGGATTTTCAGCCGCACTTTTTAACCATTGCTGAATCGATATTGCGCAAGCTTTCGCATAATCTTGCTGGGTGGATTTGTCTTTATCATTAATGTAAAAACGGAAGGCTGGCTCAGGCTGATTATTTAACTGAAAAACAAGATTCTTCTTGGCTGCACCGACATTTAAAAATTCAATATTTTCATAAATAAAAGGCGCATTTTTAAAATCAAATAATCGATTTACCCCTTCCACTAAAGGTTGGGATGAACGGTAGTTTGTACCTAAGTTGAAACGTTCATTTGCTTCTTTTGCTGCTTTTAAATAAGTGAAAATATCGGCACCACGGAAACGATAAATCGCCTGTTTTGGGTCTCCGATCATCATAAAGCCAACATTGCCAGATGCGCTTTCATTACGATAAATTTTCGAGAAAATTTGATACTGCAACGCATCCGTATCTTGGAATTCGTCAATCATGGCAAAAGGATATTGAAAACGAATTAACTCTGCTAACTGTTCTCCACCCTCACCATATAATGCTTCTTTCAATAAGCGTAATAAATCATCAAAGGATTTTTCAGGATGATTCGCTTTGTATTCAAGGAGTTTCTTTTGAATACCTTGACGATAGTGATAGAGAATGATTTTTTT
>ENA-OWLI01000114-OWLI01000114.1-metagenome-genome-assembly--contig:-NODE-114-length-13906-cov-8.446394_pt1 | contig 13906 bp, 15 predicted proteins | sample MGYA00245346_ERZ651096 | MGnify/ENA primary metagenome ERZ651096 (study PRJEB26857, sample SAMEA4031766) | metagenome | biome: human; feature: oral; material: saliva | place: Philippines | collected 2014...
GCGATTTGGAAGCGCCAACCCTCATGGGTATGCACCAGTTGCAAAGCCCTGCCCTGCCAACGGGCTTTCAGTTGCGCCAACACATCAATCAACTTGTCTTGCGACAACGGCGGCACGCACAATTCGCGCATGGCTTTTTCGTTTAAGGGTTCGACTTGCGTCAACAGCGCCGCTTCAATCAGCGCATCGGGAGAAAGTTTTTCAGTCATAATAAAATCAATGTTCAGACGGCATAAACAGCCAAAGGCCGTCTGAAAGATAATATGGTCAATGATTTGTTACGCGCTCAAATGCGCTTTCAGTTTTTCTTCGTCCAAAAACCAATGGCAAATTTCGGTATTGCCATCCAGCAAAACAGGCACCAGCTCATTGTACTTTTCTTCTAAAACCGGATCGGCATCAACATCGGCAATATCCAGCTCAAATCCAAACTGCTCCTGATAAGGCTTTAATTGTTCGCGCATTTTGTGGCACAGGCTGCAATATTCCCGAAACATCAAGGTCAGTTTCATGGCGGTTACTCTCGGAGGGACAAAAGCGGCCATTGTATAGCAAAATGCTTCCAAACCATACAGGCATGACAAAGGCCGTCTGAACAGGCGCGAAACAACGCCTTCAGACGGCCTTTGTGTGTATTCTAAAATTAAGACTGAACGTTGATACCGGCAGTCACGGTATTTTGGGCACTGCTTGCAGTCAAAAACGACGCTGCCAATTCGCCGCAGCAACCGCAACAAGTCGCCACGCCTAATTGAGCCTGCAAATCGCTCATGGTGGTTGCACCGGCGGCGATGGTCTCTTTGATGTCGTGGTCAGTAATGGCATTGCAGATGCATACGAACATGATGTGCTCCAATTATTTTGTTACCCTCTGTAATTGAGAGTAGGATTTATTCTTGAACGTAAATATAAATAAAAACGGTTTGCATTGCAATATTGATACAGCCCTTTTGCTTTGAAATTTTTCTATGGAAATTTATATTCTGATTGATATTTTATAATTCTGAAGTTTGATAACCTTTCAGACGGCCTCAATAACAAAAAGCGGCATCTTCGAGATGCCGCTTTTATTTATGAACGGGAATGGTGTTCATCGACCATGTTTTTCAAACGGATATTGGCAACATGGGTATAAATCTGTGTGGTATTGATATCGGAATGCCCCAACATCATCTGGACTGAGCGCAAATCGACGCCGTGATTGACCAAATGCGTGGCAAAAGCATGGCGCAAGCCGTGTGGGCTGAGCGAAGCAATACCGGCCGCTTCGGCATATTCTTTGACTATCATCCATGCAAGCTGACGGCTGATGCCGCTGCGTTTCTGGCTGACAAACACTTCGTCGCAGATTTTGTTTTTTAGCAACAACGGGCGCGATTCGTTGCAATAGCGTTCCACCCAATATGCCGCTTCCTGTCCCAACGGAACCAGGCGTAATTTGTCGCCCTTGCCTATGGTGCGGATACTGCCGCGATGTAAATCGATATCGCTGAGCGTCAATTTGACGGCTTCAGTCACGCGCAAACCTGTTGCATACATGACTTCAAGCAAGGCTTTGTCACGCAGTCCGTGCGGCGTGTCCACATCCGGTGCAGTCAGCAGCGCATCGATTTGGGCTTCGGTAATCAGCGTGGGCAGTTTGCGTTCCGATTTCGGCGCCTTGAGAAAACGGGTGGGATTGTCTGCTCTTTGTCCTGTTTCTTCCAACCAGCCGTACATGCGCTTGCAAGCCGACAATGCCCGCGCTTGGGACGTGTTTTTTTCCCCTTCCGCATACACGGCATCAGACAGGGCAAACTCATCGGCACTCAACCAATCCTGCCCGCCCTCGGCCAAACGCGCGGCGACTTTGACCAAATCACGGCGGTAACTTTGCAGCGTATTGTGGCTGAGCCTGTCTTGCAACCAAAGGGATTCAAGCAGCTTGTCTATTAAATCGTCCATATTCATCAAACTGTATTGAAAGGCCGTCTGAACGGCATGACTTTACATCCGTTCAGACGGCCTTAGGTTTTCAAAGCCCTATTAAGAGGCTTGAGAAATTGTATCCAACACTTCCTGCGCGTGTCCGGCCACTTTGACTTTGCGCCATTCATGGGCGATTTCGCCGTTTTCGTCCAATACAAACGTGCTGCGCTCGATGCCGAGGGATTCTTTGCCGTAAAGCTTTTTCAGCTTGATCACGTCAAACAGTTTGCAGACGGTTTCTTCTTTGTCGCTCAATAATTCAAACTGGAAGCCTTGTTTGGCGCAGAAATTCTGATGCGATTTGACACCGTCGCGCGAAATGCCGACAACGGTATAACCCAATGCTTTAAATTGTTCCAATCGGGCATTGAAATCCAAGCCTTCGGTGGTACAGCCGGGCGTGCTGTCTTTAGGATAAAAATAGACAACCAACGGCAAATGTTCGGCGGAGTTAAAATCGCTGCCGGAAGAAGATGGGAGTGTGAATTGATATTTTGACATATTATTCCTTTCAGACGGCCTAAACCTAGCCTGCGTTTATTTTTCGCTTAAATTCAAATAACTGCGCGTACCTTGAAAATCTTCCAATGCGCGCAACAAAAGCTGGAAGTGGTCGTCATTGCCGGCCAAATCCAACTCATCGGCATTGACGGTCAGCAAAGGCGCGCTTTGATACAAATGGAAGAAATGGCTGTATTCGTCATGCACCCGTCCCAAATAGCCTTCGGGAAACAAGCTGATAATGCCTTCGTGACGTTTTTGCAGGCGTTTGCGGTTATTTTCGACGGCGGTTTGCAGATAAATCACCACATCGGGCTCCGCGTATTGCGGCAGAATACGTTGCTTCATATCGGCAAAAAGCTGCTGCTCGTCATCATTCAAAACGATAGGCGTAAAAATACGGTCTTTTTCCGGCAGAAAATCAGCCACAACCATTCCGCCTTGCGCACATTGGTCTTCAATAATATTCACGCTTTCAGCACGGCGCGTCAGGAAGAAAAGTTCGGCAGCCAAGCCATTATTGGAAACATTGCTGTAAAACTTCATGAGAAACGGATTGTGATCCGGATTCTCCGACAACAGCAACGCGCTGAAATGCTCTGCCAAGCGGCGGCTCAAAGCGGTCTTGCCGCTACCGATGGCGCCTTCGACAACAATATAACGAGGATTCATAGTAACTCTTTGTAATGTGTTTCCCGACAATATTTTATAGCAAAAAAGGCGTGTCCAACACGCCCTTTCTTGTTTTAGTCCGTTTTTCAGACGGCCCTTATTCTTTCAACAGGCGAATACCCTGCCCGCCCAAAGCCTGAGCCAAATCAGCCGCACGGCCATGCTCGCCCAACTCAAAATCCGGAAGGATTTCGGCCAGCGGCAACATGACGAAACTGCGCTCATGCGCGCGCGGATGCGGCAAGGTCAGATGCGGGTCATCGCTGCGGATACCGTCAAAATCGATGATGTCCAAATCCAAGGTGCGCGGCGCATTACGGAAGCTACGCTCGCGCCCAAATTCCTCCTCAATGCGGTTTAACTCCGCCAACAACGCTACGCCGTCCAATGAAGTTTTCACGGTACAAACGGCGTTCACAAAATCAGGCTGATCATCATAGCCGACCGGCGCAGTCAGATACAGGGAAGAAGCCTTTTCGAACCGGATATGCGGATGCGCGGCCAATTCGGCCAAAGCGGCGCGAACCTGTTCGGCAGGATTGGCGAGGTTGCTGCCCAAAGCGATAACGGCAAAATGCGGATACATTTCAGACGGCCTCTTTTAAAACGGCAGCGTTTTGGTTTTGGCAAGGAAAACAATCGTGGCAACACACGACATGGCCAAAACGTAAACAATATAGAATTTCGGCGAACGCGGACGCGAACGCATCATAATCATGCCCAACACAATATAAACCAGCAACAGCAGGATTTTCATGCCGAGCCACGGCGCATTGAACGGTGAAAAATGGGTAATCTTCATCAGCCACAAGCCGGTAAACAGCAACATGGTGTCGTTCAAATGCGGCATGGCCTTCCAAATGCCTGCCAACGGCTTCTCAGGATGACGCCAGAGCAGGAAAAAACGGATGTTGAACAACAGGATGGTAATGGCAACGAAAATCTGATGGCTGTATTTTACAAACAGATATTGCATGGCAGTTTCTTATGTTGAGGGTTGAAAAACAAAGCAGCTATTTTACCGCAAACATCTATTTCTGACGCAACTTTTCAATCGCCAGCAGATAGGGAGGTGCATTGCGGCGGTTGACAAAGCCATAGCGTAACACGGCAAAGGCTTCCTGCGGCAAAGTTTCCGCCCATTGTACAATCGCTTCAGCCTCTATTCGGCCGGCTTCATGCCCCGGGTACAATACCGCTACGGCAAGGCCGCCCTCTTTCAGCAAACCCAAAGTATCCGTCAGCGCACGGATGCTGCTTTCCGCTTCAGTCGTACAGCTTTTATCGCCACCCGGCAGCCAACCGAAATTAAATACTGCAGCATCTAAAGGCTCATCGATATAAGATAAAAGGTTTTCATGGCCGTCATGTATCAGGGCTACCCGACCATCTACGCCGTTTTCTTTCAGACGGCCTTGAGTCTGCATTAATGCTTTAGGTTGCACATCAAATGCCCACACCCTACCCGTCTCGCCAACCAACTGCGCCAACAGCAAAGTATCATGCCCGTTTCCGGCCGTCGCATCCAAAGCGCGGCCGCCTGCTTTTAAGGCTTGTCGTAACAGGGAGTGGGCAAAGGGAAGAATGTTTTCAAGCAGCATGATAAAGGTCGTCTGAAAATAAAAATACCCTACCGCAAAAGCGGTAAGGTATTGAAAAACAGGAATGCGTTACATCATTTATTCGGCAGGTTGTTGCACAGTCTCAACTTGAACCGGAGCAGCTGCGGCAGCGGCTTGAGGTTGTTTGTTTTCGTGTTGCAGGCTGACTGCGCGTGCAGGAACGATTGTTGAGATAGCGTGTTTGTAAACCATTTGAGTGACGGAAGTATTACGCAACAGAACAACGTACTGGTCGAATGATTCCACTTGGCCTTGCAGCTTGATGCCGTTTACCAAGTAGATTGAAACCGGAACGTGCTCTTTACGCAACGCATTCAAAAAAGGATCTTGTAACATTTGTCCTTTAGCTGTCATATTCTTGAGCTCCATTATTATGATTGTAAAGACGCCAAAATCGGCGTTTGATGGGATTGTAGCCCCGAATAGGATAAATTACCAACTATTTTTTTCTATCACACCGTTTAGGAATCCAGCAATAAGGGAACTTCCCGCCAAACAGACTGTTTCATTTCCATATTCACAATAATCCTAAATTAAAATTGGATGTTTTTTTTAAATTCGGCAAACCCTATCAAAAATATGCCATGAAGCTCTAATAAGCTGTTTTTCATTATAAAAAGGCCGTCTGAAATGGTTCAGACGGCCTTGTGTTTATTTGCTGAATTGTTTTTTCACGCTGACTTTGGTTTTCTTCTTGAAGCGGTTTTTCTCTTCCTTGCGGCCTTCGCGTTTCTCAATACGGTTACTCAGGCTGACACGGCGCAGCGGTTTTTTCTTCGGTTTGTCTTCCGCATTTTCATACGGGTTTTCCGAAACATTGTATTGAATTCTGAGCGGCGTACCTTGCAGATTGAAGGCTTTGCGGAATGTTTGGGTCAAATAGCGCGTGTAGCTGTCAGAAATAGCGTGCAGCGAATTGCCGTGTACCACAATCACCGGCGGATTCATGCCGCCCTGGTGGGCATAACGCATTTTCGGACGCACCAAGCCAGCACGCGGCGGTTGTTGACGCTCGACGGCGCTTTGCAGAACACGCGTGATTTTCGGCGTCGGCATCTTAATCATTGCCGCGTTGTAGGCAGCCTGAATGCTTTCAAACAAACCGTCTATACCGCGCTCTTTCAATGCAGAAATAAAGTGAAACTTAGCAAAATCAAGGAAATACAGTTTGCGGTTGATATCGCGTTTCACTTGCTCGCGACGCTCTTCGCTAATGCCGTCCCATTTATTGACCGCCACCACCAAAGCACGGCCTGCTTCCAAAGCAAAACCTGCAATCGTCGCATCTTGGTCGGCGATGTCCTGCTGCGCGTCCAATACCAAAACGGCAACGTTTGCCGCCTCAACCGCCTGCATGGCTTTGATAACGGAAAACTTTTCCACCGCTTCATCCACTTTGCCGCGACGGCGCACACCTGCGGTATCGATGATCGTAAACGGTTTGCCTTCACGTTCAAAATCGATATGGATACTGTCGCGCGTCGTGCCTGCCATATCGAAGGCAATCACACGCTCTTCGCCGAGGATGGCGTTTACCAAGGTCGATTTACCGACATTTGGACGTCCGATCACAGCAAAAACAGGATGTTTCGCTTCTTCCTCTTCCTTTTCAGGTTCAGGGAAGGTTTCCAAAATATCTTCAATCAGATAATACACGCCATCGCCGTGCGCACCTGAAATAACATAAGGGTCGCCCAAGGCAAGTTCGTAGAACTCGGCGGCAAGCACGGCCCTATTGCCGCCCTCGCCTTTATTTACAGCCAAATAAACGGGGCGCGGGCTTTGGCGCAAACGGTCGGCAATGATTTTATCTTGCGGCGTCAAACCGGTGCGGCCGTCCACTAAAAACACAACCGCATCGGCTTCATCGACAGCCTGCAAGGTTTGTTTTGCCATTTCGTGCAAAATACCGCTGTCCACAACCGGCTCAAAACCGCCGGTATCGATGACCAAATAAGGTTTGCTGCCGACTTTGCCGTGACCGTAATGGCGGTCACGCGTCAGGCCGGGCAGGTCATGCACGAGCGCGTCTTTGGTGCGCGTCAAACGGTTGAATAAAGTAGATTTGCCAACATTGGGGCGGCCGACAAGCGCGATGGTTGGTTTCATGATTGCGTCTTTCTGTGTCAAGTGCCGCCTAAAAACGGGAGCGGAACACAAGCAGGTGTTTTAAAAACACGGTTGATAAGGATAAGTGTAGGCCGTCTGAAAAGTCATTACAACTTCAGACGGCCTTGATTTCAAACAAACTTATTTCAAACTGTCGATTTTCATTTGCAGCAATTCGCGGCCTACAGCGGTTTGCGGCATTTTGCTCAAAGCAGCTTCATAACTTTGTACGGCTTCTTTGGTTTTATTTTGGGCAACGTAAACATCGCCTTTGGTTTCCAGCATCAAAGGCTCGAAATCAGCCTCAACCTGAGTATTCAGGGCATTGATGGCGGCATCGTATTTTTTCTGCTGCAACAGGACAACGCCCAAACGTTGGGCCGCCAAAACTTTAACCAGCGTAGCGTTTTGGTTTTTCAGCACCCAATTCAAATGACCTTCCGCCACATCATAACGGCCGGCATCAAACTCGGTCGCCGCTACCATCAAAGTGGCTTGGGCTGTCGAAATAGAATCAGGATAGTTTTTTTGCAATTCGGCCAAATCGGCATTGATGGCTTTTGGGTCGTTTTTTTGCTGCGCCTTTTCCACCATTTGCGCCAATATGGCGGCGGCTTCCTGATCTTTTGAAGCTTTTTGGCCTTGGTAAATGGTGTAACCCAAATATCCCAAAGCCGCCACGATCAGCAAGGCAAAGATCCAACGGCCGGTGCGTTTCCAAAAATATTTAAAATTGTCTAACTCTTGTTGTTCTTCCAAATGGGCTGCCATTTATGCGTTCTTCCATTGTTGTAAAGTGTCTGTCAAATCAGCGGCGGCAACGGTTTGTTGTTCGTGTTTGCCCTGCATATCTTTCAGGGTAACCGTACCGTTTGCCAGCTCATCCTGAGCCACAATCAGGGCAAAGCGTGCGCCACTGTTGTCTGCTTTTTTCATTTGCGCTTTCAGGCTCTGATAGCCGGAATGCTGCATTACATTGAAACCTTGGGCGCGCAAGGCTTGCGCGTATTTCATCACCTGCAAGTCCGCACCTTCGCCCTGGTGCATTGCATAGACATCAGGCGCAGCATTCACTTCCAGCGAGCCGTATTCGCTCACCAAAAGCAGCAGGCGCTCAATACCCATCGCAAAGCCGATAGACGGCGCAGGTTTGCCGCCAAGCTCTTCAATCAAACCATCGTAACGGCCGCCACCGCACACAGTCGCCTGCGCGCCGAGTTTATCGGTCGTCCACTCAAAAACTGTCTGATTGTAATAATCCAAACCACGGACCAAGCGCGGATTTTCAATATATTGGATACCCAAACCGTCCAACATCGCCTTGAAGCGTGCATAATGGTTTTGCGAAGCCTCGCCCAAGTAATCCACCAAACGCGGCGCCGCATTGCAGATTTCCTGCAAATCAGGGTTTTTCGTATCCAAAACGCGCAAAGGATTGGTTTTCAGACGGCGTTTGCTGTCTTCATCCAGTTGCGCCTCGTAGCGGGTCAAATATTCAACCAATGCCGCACGGTGTGCCGCGCGTTCCTCACGGTTGCCCAAGCTGTTGATTTCCAAAGTCAGGTATTCGCGAATACCCAATTTTTCCCATAAGTCGGCAGACATCGCAATGATTTCCGCATCGATATCCGGCCCTTCAAAACCCAAAGCCTCGATACCGACCTGATGGAACTGACGATAACGGCCTTTTTGCGGACGCTCGCGGCGGAACATCGGCCCCATATACCACAGCTTTTGCGGGCTGTTGTACAGAAGGTTGTGTTCGACCACCGCACGCAGACAAGAAGCCGTACCTTCGGGGCGCAGGCTCAAACTCAAAGAGTCGTTTGAATCGGAGAAGGTGTACATTTCCTTGCCGACCACATCGGTTTCCTCACCGATAGAGCGGACAAACAAACCGGTTTGCTCGACAATCGGCGTACGGATTTGCTGATAACCGTAAGCGCGTGTCCAACGGCCGACCGTATCTTCAAACGCCTGCCAAAACGCAGCCGTCAGTTTGAAATCTTTTTGTTCGACAGGTAAAAGGTCGTTCATACCTTTTACAGATTGAATTTTTTGTGCCATTTCAATATGGGATAAGCGAAAATCAAATAGTTGGGCATTATAGCTGATTTTTAAGGGTTTGTGAGGTTGGGAACAAATCAAAAGGCCGTCTGAAAATCGGTTTTCGCATTCAGACGGCCTTCGGTTTTAAACCGGTTTACCTTGCTGTTACCGTTTTAGTAGCGGCGATTTTTTCATCAGCATAGCGCACCACATCTTCGATGACCTGTTTTTGTACGGCGGAAATCAGGGTTTGCATATAGGCGTAGTCAGGTTCGCCGTCTTTTACGGGTAAATTAATCATCAGGTCATCGGCATCTTTGGCATAAAAATTCCGTCCGTAATGAAATTCCCCCGTATATGCCGCCTTATGGATGGCAGAAGTAATGAACAACACCGCCATTTTTTCCAATTCATCGGTATGCACGACTGCTACATGGTCGTCTGCGCCGTATTCGTAATTACGGTATTTTGCCGAACCAAACATATCTATCGTAACCGTATTGGCTTTGAAACGGTGAACTGGATTACCGATAAAGGCGGAAATGCCCGTGTCCGCTTCGCCTGCGGTAACAAATGGCAGGCAGCCTGAAATTCTGTCATCACTTTTTAGGCGTTTACCGCGTGTGGCATTGCCAAATAAGGTTTCAAGATTGAATTTTGCCCACTTTCGTTGTCCAAAAGCCGCCAACGCCTGCTTTTCTTCTGCCGTCAGCCGATAATCTTTCAGCCCTGCGGCTGAAAGGTAGGCTTCCAGCTCGGCGGAACGCCGAGCTTCCAGCTCGGCGGAACGCCGAGCTTCCAGCTCGGCTACGAAATTTTCCATAAAGTCAAGGTGTAAATTGCCGTTTTTGACAGGTAATCGTATTTTAAAACCAAAACTTTGTGAACTTCTCAATTTAGAACCGTATGAATACTTTCCTAACAAGGATTTTGAAATAACCGAAGTCAAAAAAATCATTGCTCTCGGCGAATATTCAATTTCATCATTCCAATAAACACCCGTATCATCGCCTGCCCCAAAAGCATAACTCCGATAAAACGCATTTCCGAAAATATCTACTGTAATTGAGTTGGCTGGGAAACTCGCAACAGGATTTGAAATGTAATTAACCACCCCTGTATTCGTTACACCTGCCATTACAAAAGGGATTTTCCCTAGAATTTGGTCGTCTTTTTTCAGCCTTCTCCCTTGTTCAATTCTGTTAAAAATCTGACTTAACGTAAAACTATCCCACTCAACCGATTCCAACATCTCGGTCAAGCGGGCATCTACTTTCCCCGCGTGTCGTCCTGTCCACTTCCACGTTTTAACAAGTTGGAAACTTCCCAAGCCAAATAATCGCTGACGGTTTTTTTGAAGTCGTCCAGCGTCGGACGGGTGTCTATCGGAGCGGTTTGATTCCAGTCTGCGCCGTTTTTCGGGTCGATGGTGCCTTCGTAGTATTCTTTTTCGCTGAATATGTTAAGTTTCTTTTTGCCGAAACGCACCAGTTGCACCAGTTCTTCATAGCGTCCGCGCGCATTGCCTGTGTCTTTCAAATTGTTGCTGGCTTTTTTGCGGTTGGTACGGGTATAACCGTCATTTGAAAAATCGATAAATTTAACAGTTTCGTCTTTCTCATGCGGTTCGCCTACTTTGAAAACATAAATATTGGTTTGCACGCTGGATTTACCAATAAATAAATCAAGAGGCATTTTTATGCTAGCAAGCAGAGTATTGTTTTGCAGAATCCGCCTGTTAATTTCGCGGGCTTTTCCTGAACCTGCGGAATTTTGGATAATGATGGCGGCGTAGCCTTTTTCCATCATGTTCAATGCACGTTCAACAAAGTTCATGCCGTTGCCGTTGGCAGAATACGGAGGATTAAGGATAAAGGCATCAGCGGGGAATTTATGGTCGGTTTTACCGAAGCCGTATTTGCCGTCAAAATCGGTCAGTGAGTCTTTGTTTAAGATATTGGAGCTGCCGTCGCCCATCAGAATCATATTCAAAATGGCAAGCATATAGACGCTGGAAAGCAACTCTAAACCCAAAAGCTGTTCGGCTTTGATTTGGGCTTCTTTTTTGCGGAGTTCTTCGGGCGAGCTGATGCTGTTTTTGGCATCTATCAGCATTTCATTCATGGCGGCAACCAAAAGCCCGGCTGAGCCTGTGGCGAAGTCCCAAACATAGGAATCTTTATTAACGCGGGCAAGTTTGGCAAGTAATGTGGCGACATAAGACGGGGTCAGCACCACGTCGTTGAGCTTATCTTGAGTAAAGCCCAGCCATGAGTACATTTCGTTAAAGAGCTTGCCAGTAAAATCGGTAGTCAGCCCGATTTTGTAGTAGATGCCCAAGTCATCGACAATTTTGGTAAAGACACGTTTTAATTGGGTTTCGCCACTGTGAACTTTATTGATATTTTCGGTCAGAAGGGTATTGGACAATGTGCGTAAAATCATCTCTTTCTTTTCTTTGGGTAGAGCTTTTTCTTCCAAGAAAGACTCGATTTTGCGCACAAGGATGTCGCCGTCTCGCCAGCCGCGTTCGTTTGATGATTTGAGGTCGGATTTTTCCAGCGGCGCAACTTTTCCGGGTATGCCGATGGTGGCGATGATAGCGGCGGCGACGAGATAGACGCGGTCGTTTTCACCTAGGCCTTTTTCGTTTTGGTAGATGTCGTTGTTGAGCTTGGTCAGGCTGGCATCAATTTCTTTTTCACGCTTTTCTTTGAGCCTGTCCAATTCTTCGGGCGTGAGCGAGAGTTCTTCAACTTGGCTGATGAAATCTTCAAAGTGTTCTGCTGCTAGAAATGAAAAGTCGTCAAAATCGCCGACGCGCTGTCCTACGCCTAAATTGTTTTTAGACACATAATACACGCCGATTTCATGACGAATTTCTCCCTGCTCGTCTTTGTAGCCCGTCATACCGACAGCGATGATATCAGTGTAACTAGTATGGTGCAGTACGGCATTGGCGTAATGTACCGCGCCGTTTACGGCATAGCCGTTGATGTTTTTGAAAATTGGCTCGTTTTTAGCGTTGCGGTTTTCGACATTACCATCAGCATCGAGTTTTTCCAGTTTGTCTTTATGACCTTTATATTCGATAAGTACGGGGTAGTAACGCCCGTTTTTACTACTTTGTAGCAATAGCTTCACATCGGGACGGTTTCCGCCAATGCCGCCATTTTTGGAATAATAATCGTCTAAGGCTTTGTCGATTTCAGTATTTAGACTTGCTTGTTCAAGTCTGTAATCGAGCTTGTAGGATTTCAGCCAGCCGTTGGCAAGGTCAGCGATATTGGGTTCAATGGATTTGTTGGATTTTTTGCTTGCTTGGGTCATTGGTTTTATCCGACATATGAAATGTGTAAACAACCGCTATGATAATATACTCGCCCCTTTCATGCTTGGTTTATTCCTCCTGAAGTCGTTTGAAAACCATCCCCAAAATTTTCAAATAACCTTTGACTTGAATAGTTAATCTGTTTGCAATATCAAATCCGGAAAAGATGTCGTTCCTATTCTTCCTGAGAAAATACAGTTTTCCTACTTTACAACAGGTTGTCCGTTACAAAAAATAGATTTCCACCCATAATGAAAATGATGATGAAAAGTGCAATATCGCATCAATAGCAATCAAAAGGCCGTCTGAAAAAATCCTAAAAACCGAGTACAATCCGCCGCATGAAAAAACGTACCAATCCCCTACCCCTTTTAGACGGTGTCAAACCCAGCTACTTGGTTTTGCCGCATGAAAAGCAGTTTTACGGCTTGCCGCTACTGCATTTTTTATGCGCTCATTTTCCCTTTGTCGGCGAAGAAAACTGGCGGCGGCGGCTGAACAGCGGTTTTGTGGTGGGCGCGGATGGTGTGCCGTTTGATGAGAATACTTTGTTCGAGCCCGGCAAGACGATGTTTTATTACCGTGAAACCAGCCGTGAGAGCGAGCCGCGTATTCCGTTTGAAGAAAAGATTTTGCATATTGACGAGCATTTGATTGTGGTGGACAAACCGCATTTTCTGCCCGTCATCCCCAGCGGCAGATTTTTGCGGGAAACCTTGCTCACGCGCCTGCGTTTGCGGCCGGAATTGCAGCATTTGAATGTTGAAGACATTACGCCGATTCATCGCTTGGATAAAGATACGGCAGGCGTTATGCTGCTTTCGCTCAACCCTGCCACGCGTCGTGATTATCAGACCATGTTCCAAGAAAAAACCGTCCAAAAAACCTATGAAGCGGTGGCGCCGACACGGACGGATTTGGACTATCCGCTGGATATTTCGTCACGAATGGAGCGTGGCGAAAAATTCTTTCTCACGCGTGAAACAGAAGGCGAACCCAACGCCCACACAACCATCGAGCTTATCGAAAACCGCGGCGCATTCAGCCTCTACCGCCTCACGCCACACACCGGAAAAAAACACCAGCTCCGCGTGCATATGATGAGTTTGAACATGCCGCTGATGAACGATGCGCTTTACCCTACCCCCTTGGCAGCCGGTGATGAAGACTACGACAAACCTTTAAAACTTCTGGCCAAAAGAATAGAGTTTACCGATCCTGTCAGCGGAGAAATCCGCGTATTTGAAAGCGGCTTTACACTGTAAGTTATCCAATCCAATAAAAAAAGGCCGTCTGAAATTGTTCAGACGGCCTTTTTATCACGGAATCATTTGATTAGTGATGGATGCAGCTGCACTCTTTGTTCATATCAATCACCATACGGCCGGTAATTTTGCCTTCGCGCATTTCTTGGAAGATGGCAGGCGCTTCATCCAAAGCACGCAACTCGACTTTAGGCACAACCAAACCCTCTGCGCCGAATTGGAATGCTTCTTCCAAATCTTTGCGGGTACCGACCAGCGAGCCGACCACTTCGATGCCGTCCAATACCAAGCGTGGGATAGACAAGTCCATAGACTCAGGTGGCAAGCCAACCGCAACGACACGGCCGCCGGCGCGGACGCAGTTAACACCTGAATTGAAGGCAGCAGCG
>ENA-OWLI01000117-OWLI01000117.1-metagenome-genome-assembly--contig:-NODE-117-length-13845-cov-5.549601_pt1 | contig 13845 bp, 22 predicted proteins | sample MGYA00245346_ERZ651096 | MGnify/ENA primary metagenome ERZ651096 (study PRJEB26857, sample SAMEA4031766) | metagenome | biome: human; feature: oral; material: saliva | place: Philippines | collected 2014...
AGCGCTGCTGGCGAGATCAAGGACGCAGTCGGCGGGACGAAGGGTTATCGTTGGAAGGAGGCGTCAGTGGTTCTTGGGCTAGACCATATCTCTGAGATCGACACTCGATACTCTGAGAATCTGGTTGAGAAAGCCCGTGAACAGATCGAACAATTCGGCTCATACGAGGAGTTTGCAGCATGAATGTTATTTTGTGGTCACTTATAGTGGCTCTAGCGACATGGACTCTGACGAACGCCTACTGGGCAGACAAGAACGAAGCAGACATCAACGAACTGTGGGTTTCGTTCTATACCGAGATGAACCAATACAAACAGCAACAGAAGGGGCGACCTTTGGATCACTACAAAGAACAGAAACACGAACTCCAAAAGCTTCGATATCAATCGCTCGACCTCTTGGACGAGTTCAAGAAGGATTTCAACATCTCCGACGGAACTGTCTTCGCACTCCGAATGGACTTTGAACGTGCGTTTGGAAAACTCAACATCATTCACACAAACAAGGGAGAAGCAAGTGTCAACTATCCACGCCCAAACGCTGAGTGACGGAACTCAGTGGCTGAACAGCGGCTGGCATATCTTTCCGATTGACCTCGAGCTGATCGGAACCAAGCGTCAAGTCATCGCAGAGCGAAAGCACTGCAAGCACATGCGCTTTACCAAGGAGACCTACGAGATCTCGACCATCAAGTCAAAGCGTGGAAACATCCATCCGACGCTTATCCGCAGGCGTAAGTCGTACAACACCCGAGGACGGCGTGACGAATTTGAAACCATCGACCGCTGTCTAGCGGCTCCGCACACGGATGACCCGACCCTCGACCGTTATTTGGATCTCGCATTTCAGATGACCTTAGCCGACTGACAAGAACCAACACGAATAGGAAACACAATCATGGCAAACCCTCGTCTCGACAACATCGTTCTGTCCGACACTCGTATCTTCTTCCGCAATTTCTCCGGAAACTTGAGCCAGTACAACCGCACGGGTGCTCGTACCTTTGCGTGTGAGCTGCCGGTGGAGTTCGCTGGACAGCTGGCCTCTGACGGAGTCAACGTCAAGTACTCGAAGGATGCAGACGGATTCCCGGATCCCGAGCGTCCGTTTATTTCCGTGAAGGTCCGTTACGATATTAAGCCCCCGAAGATCTTCCTCGTCGAGGGCAACACCAAGACACTGCTGTCAGAAGACACGGTTGGGGTCCTGGACTCTGCGGATATTGTCCGATCGGATCTGGTGATCACGCCTGTCTACTACGACGTCAACGGCAACACGGGCTTCTCGAACTACCTGAAGACCGCGTACATCACCATCGAAGCTGACGAATTCGCTGCTCGATACGGAGATCTCGAGACTCGATGAAGTTCCTTGTATGGTACGATGTCTGGCTGAAGGGCGAGGAGAAGGATCCAGGTTCTCCTTCTCGCCCCTCGGTCTGGCATTCGTTCGAGTCTATCGAAGAGGCCAGACGTTGCATCACGAGGCTCTCAAACAGAGCATTCCTTGATGGTCGAACCATCACCATTACTATCAAGCCACAGGAGTGATTATGGACGATACCCGCTGGTGTGTCCAGGTCTGTCATGGGAATGACGAAGACGGACAGACTGAAAGATGTGTCATTTTCGACACGTGCAATGAAGCCATCCAGTTCATCATGGATTATCTTGATGAGCTGGACGTCGCTTGCGAAATGCAAGAGGCAAACCACGGTGTTATTCGAATTTGGAGTACCACCACCGACCAGTTGGTTGAACTCTAGGAGGTTCTATGTCAATGGAATACACGATCCTGAATCAGGTCCGGGAATTGCCTGACGGATCCGTCACAGTGCCCCTCTTCCGGGGGCAGCCTGTCAAGACTCTCTTCGACGGTGTGCCGAACACTAACGAAGATGGAATCGGATACGACGTGTCGTACCGAATGGAGATGGAAAAAGGCTCGAAGCTCGAGTACCACATCACCGTCTACGTCGGCGATCGTCGAATCGAGACATCTAACCCGACAGATGTCATCTTCGCAACTTGGTATCCTCGCGGGGGTAAGGGTTGGGTCGAGCGTCTGAACGGCGTTGAGAACAACCGTGACGCATTCGTTCTGACAGTTCTCGGCTCTCCCGATTACCTGCAAATGGTCCCCGAGAACAGCGCGGATTTCCGGGAGCTCATGAAGGGCTACAATATGGATTCCCTGTCCGCTTCTCCTGATGGGCCTATGTGATACTCATGCCTCTGAAGACTGAGACCTGGATCAAGAAGACCACGGGAGTGGATGTCGCGACCGTGACTGTCGAAGATTTTATCGACATCGCGAATTGGGTAGGCCAGGGTGGCGTACTCACACTCGATCAGGGCGGAAACGCCATTATCGAAATCTATGTCAACGACGAGATTGCCCACAAGGGTGAGCTCATTGTCAAGGATGAAGGACATTTCTATGTCTCGAACCTTGGCAAACTCAAGGAATTCTACAACAAGAAGGGCTGATCATGGCTACCTGCCGCATTTTCCCATTCCATCCGTACTCTGCATACTCTCTGAATGACGTTGACGCCATTGGGTGTCGACTGCCCGACGGTTGGAGTCTCTCTGCGTCGAAGACGTGGAAGGGCCGTGAGATGATCGTTTCGGTTGTTGAGATCTGGGGGCCTGACGGCCTCTGGCATATCTTCGCTAAGCCGGACGATCAGTGGCTCGTGGTCACGGATGACGGAACCCCGTTCGATTTCTTCGAGTCGGAGTTGGATCTCAAGATTGCCATCCAAGAGATGAGTAGCTTCGTCCGGAATGCGGCATACAACATGGCAGCCACTAGCGAGTGACATTCCTTAGTTCCTAGGCCCCCTGCAGAAATGTGGGGGGCTTAGGGCACAAGGGTTCTTTTTTTTCAACACGAAGGAGCATGAAGTGATGTGGATTACACACTACGAGTACCAAAACCTACAGGCGAATTCTTATGGACGAATTCGTCTGACCAACTCTGAGCGAGAACTTCGCGTGTGGAAGGTCCGAGGAGGACGGTATATTCGATTCCGCCACGAAGGTAAGGTCGTGACTAAGACGGTCGCGTCGTTTGTCTTCGAGGCTTTTCACGGCAGGCCTGCTAAGGCGGGGTCTGTCATATGCCATAAGAATGGCGACTGTGATGACAACTCTATCGAGAATCTCGTGGAGGGGGATCGAGCGTATGCAAGGCGGTCTTATGCACGGAGAGATGCTGCTATCCTTGTTGGGATCGATGACGAGTTTGACGATTTTTGCAATAGGTTGGTTGACTGATGGCGAAATTACACCCGCATCAGGAACAGGCCTTAGAGCGCCTGAAAAGTGGTAAAGTACTCTTAGGTGGGGTTGGGTCCGGAAAGTCGCTCACAGGCGCTTCCTGGGCCCTTAAACAGCCTAATACGGGGGGTATATATGTCATCACAACCGCACGGAAAAGAGACAGCCTAGATTGGGTCGGTGAGTTCGCTATGGCGGGCTCTGGAATGGAAGGAATTACCGTTGATTCTTGGAACAATATTGCTAAGTACACTGATGCTCGTGATGCTGTGTTTATCTTCGACGAACAGCGAGTGGTAGGGTCAGGACAATGGGTGAAGTCATTTCTCAAGATCGCTAAGCGCAACAAGTGGATCTTGCTGAGTGCGACGCCTGGAGATACTTGGATGGATTATGTACCTCTGTTTCTTGCGAACGGGTTCTTTAGGAACAAGAGCGAGTTTTATGAGGAGCATGTCATCTGGGATCGCTTCGCTAAGTATCCGAAGGTGAAACGGTATGCTGGCGTTCATCGCCTTGAGAAACTAAGGAGGAAGATTTTGGTAGACATGCCAGTGGCAAGGCACACTGTGAGGAATCGCATTCGCGTTCCGGTCAAGTATCGCGTGAACGAGTATGACAGGATCTTGAAAGACCGATGGGATCCGTACAAGCAGGAGCCTATTGCTAGCGCAGGAGGACTCTGCTATGTTTTGAGGAGGTGTGTGAATCAGGATAAGGATCGTCTGAAGGCGGTTCGTAGTATCTTGAAGAAGCGCTCACGGATCATCGTCTTCTACAACTTCGACTATGAGTTGGAGCTCTTGCGAACTCTGAGTGATACTGCAACCGTGACGGAGTGGAACGGCCACAAGCATGAGCCTGTACCCGAAGGATCACGGTGGGTGTATCTCGTGCAGTACTCTGCTGGAGCGGAGGCGTGGAACTGTACTGTAACAGACACGGTTGTGTTCTACTCTCTGAACTATTCGTGGAAGGTGATGGAACAGTGTGAAGGAAGGATTGATCGACTCAATACACCCTTCACAAACCTCTGGTACTACTTGCTTGAGTCAGAGGCATCGATCGATTCGAGTATCAACTCATGTCTGAGGAACAAGAAAAAGTTCAACGAGTTGGTCTTCGCGGACGAGTTTTGGAGGTGAGAAAAAGTTTCGTGTACGATACGAAACACGAAACATTTCAGTACCATACACGAAACATTTCAGTACCATACACGCAACATTTGTCACTACTTTGCAAAAAGTTGCGTGTATGGTACTGATGAAATTGAGTAGGTGTGCCATTTTTTTGGCACAATGTGCCACTAATGTGCCATTTTTTGACTCGGACTTTTCCTTGGAATTGCAAGGAAAAGTGGCTATGTGTGCCACTTGTGTCATTTTTTTTTATACCTAGTATAAGAAAAAATTAAATATATAGAAAGTTTTTTAACCCCCCGTGACACGGCACAAGTGGCACAAAGTGTCACACCCTCAAATACCATACACGCAACACCTACTCCAAGACCTACTCCAAGATTTACTCCAAGACCTACTCCAAGATTTACTCCAAGACCCGACACAGACCCGTCCAAAGACTCTCACAGACCCCCGGCGAGATCCAGAATAGATTTCAGCTGTTGCGTGTACCAAACCACAAAAACCTTGCCTTATAATAGGAAGAAATACCTATTTTTGCGTTTTTACACGCAACAGCAGATGATACACGCAACATCTGCTATAAGTTTCTCACCCACCCCAAGACACCCCGAAGGAGCAAAAACAGGTGTCATCAAATTTGGAATCTCTGTACCAAGCAGAGCTCATCAAGAAACTCAAGAAGTCCTTTCCGGGTTGTATCGTTCTGAAGAATGACCCGAACTACATTCAAGGTTTCCCCGACTTGACCGTCTTGTACGGAAAGCATTGGGCCCTCCTCGAAGTCAAGCGTCGTTACAACGCCCAGACCCGTCCGAACCAGAAGCACTACGTTGCTCTCGGCAAGAAGATGTCCTATGCCACGTTCATCTACCCTGAGAACGAAGCGGAGGTGTTCTGTGCGCTTTCACGACTATTCTTCTCTTAATGGCACACACGCCTTCCTGTCCGCGAGCAAGTACAGCTGGCTCAACTACGACGCTGACAAGATGGCCATGTCGTTCCGCACCGCCCAAGCAGCCATGCTAGGCACTCGCCTTCATGAACTCGCCGCAGAGCATATCCGTCTCGGGATCCGGATGCCTCGTAACAACGCAACCTTCAACCGATACGTCAACGACGCCATCGGCTACCGCATGATCCCCGAGCAGGTTCTCTTCTACTCGATGAACGCCTACGGCACCGCCGATGCAATCCATTTTGACGAGAAGAAGAAGTTCCTCCGGATCCACGACCTCAAGACCGGGACGGGACGCGTTAAGATCGATCAGCTCATGATCTACCAAGCGTTCTTCTGTCTCGAATACCATATCTCACCGTTCGATATTGAGAGTGAGCTCCGCATCTATCAGAACGATGATGTGATGATCTGCACTCCAGAAGCAAGCGATATTCGCTCTATCATGGACCGAGTTGTGGAATTCGACAAACTCATCGAATCACTCAAGGAAGACACCAATGTCTGAAGAACTCGCCCACTACGGTATTCTCCGGCGATCCGGAAGATACCCCTGGGGTTCCGGCAAGGATAAGTATCAGCGCTCTGTGTCCTTTCAGGGCATGGTCGCAGACCTCAAGAAGCAAGGCCTCTCAGAAACTGAGATCGCCCGAGCTTTCGACATGACTACCTCTCAGCTTCGCGCGACCAAGTCTATGGCTGCAAACGAACGCAAGGCTGAAGAGGTTGCCCGCTGCCTTACTCTTAAGGAGAAGGGTCTCTCGAACGTTGCTATCGGCAAGAAGCTCGGTCTCCCCGAGTCTACCGTGCGCAACTACATCAAACCCAATGCAGACGCCCGTCGAGATGCCGCGCAATCTACCGCAGATCTCGTCAAGGCTGCTGTGGACAAGCATAAGTACGTGGAGTTCGGCTCCGGCGTTGAATCCATTTTGGGTGTCAGCTCCACTCAGCTGAATACCAGTGTCGCTATGCTCCAGTCTGAGGGCTACAGGATCGAGCACGCTCATATTCGTCAGGTCGGCACCAAGGAGTCTACGAACATCAAGGTTCTCGTAGCTCCGGAAGTCACTCGACGTGAACTCATGGAACACCTCGGCGATATTCACACGCTGGGGGTCGCGGTCAAGCCTGATGGCACGAAGCTCGGCCTTCAAAAGCCTACCTCGCTTGATTCTTCTCGTCTGAAGATCCGCTACGCCGAAGACGGTGGTACGTCCATGGACGGCACCATTCAAATTCGGCGAGGACTCAAGGACCTCAACCTCGGCGAGTCGAACTACGCCCAGGTCCGTATTCCGGTTGACGGAACCCATTACTTGAAGGGTATGGCCATCTACTCTGATGACATGCCTCCCGGTGTCGATGTTATATTCAACACCAACAAGTCTCGGGACACTCCGAAAATGGACGCCCTCAAGAAGCTCAAAGACGACCCCGATAATCCTTTCGGGGCTGTCATCAAGCGCCAGGTGTTCTACAACGATGGTGGCAAGGACAGGCTCTCTCCGATCAATATTGTGAACGAGGAAGGCGACTGGAGTAACTGGAGCAAGACTCTGTCTTCTCAGTTCCTGTCCAAGCAGTCCACACACATGGCCAAGCAACAGCTCGGTAAGGCTGCCAGTAAGCGTCACGATCAATTCGAAGAGATCATGAAGCTCGATAACCCGGCAGTGCGAAAGCGTCTGCTTGCCGACTTCGCCGATGGATGCGATGCCGACTCAGTAAATCTGAAGGCTGCAGCCCTCCCCCGGCAGAAGTCACAGGTTATTTTGCCAGTGCCTTCGTTGAAGCCCAACGAGATCTACGCCCCCAACTACCGTGACGGTGAGACTGTATGTCTCGTTAGGTATCCTCATGGAGGAACCTTCGAGATTCCTACGGTCACTGTTAACAACAAGCACAAGGGCGCTCAGGCCATTTTAGGCAAGACCCCTAAGGATGCTATTGGTATCCATCCGGAGGTCGCTGAGCGGCTTTCTGGGGCCGATTTCGACGGTGATAGCGTGGTCGTTATTCCTGTCAACAGTCAGGTGAAGGTCAAGACCTCCCCTCCACTCAAGGGCCTTCAAGGCTTTGACCCCAAGGCTGCATATCCTGGATATCCTGGTATGAAGCGAATGGGTGAGAAGGAGAAGGGAAAGCACATGGGCGTCGTATCAAATCTTATTACGGACATGACTCTTGGCGGTGCGAGCGCCGAGGAATTGGCCCGTGCAGTACGGCACTCCATGACGGTTATTGACGCTGCCAAGCATGGTCTGGACTGGAAGACTTCTGAGGCAGACAACGATATTCGTGGTCTCAAGAAGAAGTACCAAGGCGGCCGTGGCGCAGCAACTCTTATTTCCAGAGCCCGTGGTCCTGTATATGTGGATGAAATCCGCCTACGCAAGGCTTCGGAAGGTGGGCCTATCGACCCCTCTACTGGCAAGAAGGTTTGGGTCAAGACCGAACGCAGCTACACCGACAAGAACGGCAATATTGTCAAGGCGCAGACCAAGACCCAGAAGCTCAAAGTCACTGAAGATGCACGAGAACTTATTTCAGACGGTAACCGTCCCATGGAACAGCTCTACGCGGCATATTCGAATGACATGAAAGCACTGGGTAATCGGGCAAGACGGGAACTTATTTCTACAAAGATCCCCCGTAAGAACCCCGATGCCGCCAAGCGGTATGCCAAGGAAGTGGATGAGCTCAAAGCGGCCATTAAACTGGCCTCTATGAACGCCCCTCGTGAAAGGCAGGCCCAGATCATCGCAAACGCGGTAATTAGGGCTAAAACGGCCAACAGAGAGGTGTCTTCTGAAGAATATAAAAAGATCTCCAGACAGGCCATCTCTGCAGCCCGCCTCAGAACAGGGGCCTCCAGGAAAGAGTCCCTAATCGAACTCTCAGACAGGCAATGGGAAGCTATTCAGGCAGGCGCCCTCTCGGCCTCTGCTATGGAGGCTGTGGTGCGGTACTCTGACATGGAGAAGCTCTCAGATAGGGCTATGCCTAAGGCCAATACTGCGGTCTCTGCCAATGTGGCTATGAGGGCTAAGGCTATGGCTCGCAATGGTGGTACTACTAGCGAGATTGCAGATGCCCTTGGCATCAGTACCAGTACTGTACTAGAGTTGGTGAGGTGACATGGCTCTCTACTTGACAACTGAGGACAATCCTTTCAGTCCTATTGACGACTTCGATGAATGGTGGAAGTTCGATCGCGATCATGGCTACTACACAAACGAGTTAGTAGCTCGAATTGTCGGTCCAATCGACTTCAGCCTGCCTGAAAGTGTCGTTGACGATGCGTTTGATGACGCTATTCGATGGCTCATGGAGTGGAATCCGAACGGAAACTACAAAATGATCAGCGATTAGCGACACCGGGGGGAGGGGTCTCGCATATTACCCTCCCCCCAAGCTTCGCCGCCCCCACGATATTTGCTCCGGGGGATATTTCCATTCTTACACCCTGAGTTCTGTGATGTCCTAGAGACTGGGTTGCTTCTTCCCCAGTAGGATTTTTCAGAGTTGGTCCGCCCTCTAGGGCATCCCAGAACTCAGGGTAACTCTGACGAAAGGAACAAACACTCGTGGCGCGGAAGACAAAAGCCCCGCGCACTCCCGAAGAACAAGAGAACAGACTGATCAATCTCGCGGTGGAATTGGTCGAGAGGCAATTGCGAGACGGAACGGCGGCCCCTTCTGTGATTAGTTACTACCTCAAGCTAGCTGGTGAACGTGATAAGCTCGAGCGAGAGAAGCTTCGACAAGAAACGATGCTCGCAAAGGCCAAGGCAGAGAGCATTGCGTCTGCTTCACGCACAGAAGAACTTGTACAAGAAGCTGTCGAAGCGATGAGGAGGTATACTGGTGGAACGGAGGACGTATTCTGAGTGTGTCGAACTTCCAACCTTCGAGGAACGATACAAATACTTGCGTCTAACCGGAACGGTGGCCGAAGAGACATTCGCCCACCAGAGACATCTGAACCAAACGTTCTACAAGTCTAGGGAGTGGCGCGACCTTCGTAACCATATCATCGCTCGAGACTTCGGCAGAGATCTCGCCTGCGAAGGTTACGAAATCTTCGATGCTCTTTACGTGCATCACATTCAACCGATTACCCCCGAAGACATATTGCACCGCAATAGGATGCTTCTAGATCCCGAGAATCTGATTACAGTGTCCATGGACACCCACAATGCGATTCACTACGGGACTCTGGAGACATCCAGGTTCATCGGGCATGTCCGAACGGAAGGAGATCACATTCTGTGGTGACTCTACTTCAAAGTGTTAAGGACTACCTAGGTATCGAAGCCGACGACCTTTCGTTCGATGGCGCTATCTCAGGGCACATCGATATGTCGGTATTCACTCTCGGCCAGATCCTGTCTGAGACTCCAGAATACACCGCATCTACGGATTCGGGTTCGATCCCCAAGGAAGTTCTGATGTACATCAAGCTTTCTGTGAAGCTACTCTTCGATCCGTCTGCTTCGGCGACGGTCCAAGATGCCATCACGAAGGCCAAGACTGAATTGGAATGGAGGATGAGCGTTGATACACCAATTCGATGACTCACTTTCCCACTTCGGGATCAAGGGTATGCGATGGGGTGTTCGAAAGAAGCCCGATCCGGGATTCCCAAGGGTTCAAGGTTCTCAGCGATCCCGAAGGGAAGAGGCTCGATACCTATCAAGCCAGGAACTTCAAAATAGGATCAACCGTGCAAACCTTGAGCGGCAGTACACCCAGCTCACTCCTCAGTCAGCAGGACGGCGAATCGCGAGCAAGTTCAAGACTAGCATGGAAGACCAGATGATCAAGAAGGGCGCTGCCCTTGCAACCAACGGTCTGTTCTTCGGCGCTGACATCGCGATTAGCCAGATGAAGAACCCGCAGTCCAAGATCTACATTCAACAGGGAGAGGCTATATACAATGTATGGTCCAAGGTACGACCTAAGTGATTCCCTTTCCCACTTCGGGATCAAGGGCATGCGTTGGGGTGTCCGGAAGGACCCAGTTCGTCAAGCAGCACGAGATGCCGGCTACAGGGTAGCAAAGGAACGTCGTAAGGCAGCGGATCCTCAGAGCTTCCGGTCTCACAAGCACCGTATGAAGACTATCCGTGAAACCAACGAAACCATGAAGTTCTACAAGAACGACAAGGACTTCATGGAGGGTTACCGCGACTATGCTGCGAAGGCCATTGCCATATACACCAGCACCGGCATCCGAATGCCTAAGAACGAGCCCCAGACTCGTGAGTATGCTCAGAAGTTCCTCGACCACGCGGTCGACAACTATGAGCGGCAGTTCCAATCGGTGACGGGGTCTATCCAGTAAATGCTGTCCAACACCGAAACACCAAAGTATTACGCGGAGTTTCGAGATGCTGTAATCCGAGGCGACATTCCTGTATGTCAGGAGGTCTCCAAGGAGATGAACCGAATAGACCAGTTGATCGAGAACCCTCGATACTACTATGACTCTACGGCCATCGACGGATTCATCGACTACTGCGAATCAGAACTCACATTGACCGACGGCCAGCCGGTTATGATGCTCCCGTCGTTCAAGTTATGGGCAGAATCCCTTCTGTCCTGGTTCTACTTCGAGGAGTTGTCGGTCTACGAACCATTTGAAGACGGTCATGGCGGTCACTACGTTACCAAGCGTATCAAGAAGCGGCTTGTCAACAAGCAGTACTTGATCGTTGCACGAGGGGCTGCTAAGTCAATGTACGCAGCATTCCTACACGCGTATTTTCTCAACATCGACCCGTCCTCGACTCATCAGGTGGCTACTGCTCCGACCATGGCTCAGGCTGAGGAGACACTCTCTCCGATCCGAACCGCGGTTGCAAGAGCTCCTGGTCCTCTGTTCAAGTTTCTCACTACCGGTTCGTTGCAGAACACGACTGGCAACCGTGCTATGCGACAACAGTTGGCTTCGACCAAGAAGGGTGTTGAGAACTTCCTCAACGGCTCGATCATCGAAGTCCGTCCTATGCGAATCGACAAGCTCCAGGGCCTTCGTACAAAGATCAACACGATCGACGAATGGCTTTCGGGCGATGTTCGAGAGGATGTTGTCGGTGCACTGGAGCAGGGTGCTTCCAAGGTCAAGGACTGGATGATCGTCGCGATTAGCTCGGAAGGTACCGTTCGTAACTCTGTTGGCGACAGCATCAAAATGGAACTTGCAAAGATCCTCAAGGGTGAGTACTACGACCCTCACACAAGTATCTGGCATTACAGGCTGGATGATGTGAGCGAAGTAGGCGATCCTGACATGTGGATGAAGGCGCAACCCAACATCGGTAGGACCGTATCGTATGAGACCTATCAGCGTGACGTGAATCGTGCTGAGAATGTCCCCGAAGCCCGGAACGACATCCTGGCTAAGCGATTCGGAATCCCGATGGAGGGCTACACTTACTTCTTCACGTACCAGGAGACTCTACCGTTGAGGAAGCGTGAGTTCTGGGGGATGCCGTGCTCAATGGGACTGGACTTGTCACAGGGTGATGACTTCTGTGCGTTCACGTTCCTGTTTCCGTTGACCGCGGATAGCTTCGGGGTCAAGACTAGATGCTACATCTCGTCTCGAACCCATCTCAAGCTACCCGGAGCTGCCAGGGAGAAGTACGAGCACTTCATCCGTGAAGGTTCGCTACGAGTCTTGGAAGGCACCATCCTGGACATGATGGATGTCTACGATGACATCGTGGCATTCGTCGAGGACAACGAGTACGACGTCCGATCCGTGGGTTTCGACCCCTACAACGCTAAAGAATTCATCATGCGTTGGGGGACCGAGCATGGCGAATACGGCATTGTTAAGGTCATCCAGGGTGCAAAGACGGAATCGGTCCCGCTCGGCGAGTTGAAGGCTCTTGCTCAGGATCGTCATCTACACTTCGATCAGGAGCTCATGTCTTACGCCATGGGCAACTGTATCGTGATGTCAGATACCAACGGTAACCGTAAGTTGCACAAGAAACGAGCCGATCAGAAGATCGATGCTGTGGCAGCCATGATGGATGCGCTGGTCGCATACAAGGCTAACCGCGACGAATTCGAATAGGAAGGAGGTGACATGGGTCGTCTCGCACACGCATGGAATGCGTTCATGAATCCTGACCACAATACTCAGGATCCATTCAAAATGGAACTGCGGACGAGTACCCCCACGGTCCAATCGCCGTATCGGTACGCCGTACAAAGCAACATCATTGACACGATCTTCAACCAGATCTCGGTTGATGTCGCTAAGGTGTCGATCCGACATATTCGATGCGACTATGACAAGACATATCTCGAGGATCTTAAGACTGGGTTCAACGAGTGTCTTACTGTATCGCCGAACATCGATCAGACTCCTCGTGCATTCATGCAGGATCTGTGTTTGACGCTTCTCGAGGAAGGTGCTGCAGCGATTATACCCACGGACTTCTCCAACAGTCCAGTGGATTCGAACGCCTACGACATCTACTCGATGAGGGTCGGTAAGATCCGAGAGTTTAAGACAACGTCGATTGTGGCGGATGTCTACAACGAGCGAACGGGCAACCGTGAATCTATAGAGATCCCGAAGCGTCTAGTCGCGATCGTCCAAAACCCGATTGCGTCCATCACCTCTACTCGAGGATCTCTGGCGTCTCGTCTCAGTTCGAAGCTACGGATTCTCGATGCGATCGATAATGCCGCGGCCGGAAAGAAACTGGATCTCATTGTCCAACTTCCTTATACTGTTCGAACGGAACGCCGTAAGGAAGAAGCTGAGAAGCGAATGAGGGATGTTGAAAAACAGCTCTCAAACGGTCAATTCGGTATCGCCTATATGGATGCTGCCGAAAAGTTCACTCAGCTGAACCGACCTGCAGAGAACAACCTGCTTGAGCAGATCAAGTATCTGACACAGCAACTCTACGGTATGCTTGGTATGCCGGAGACGGTGTTCAACGGTACTGCAGATGAACAAACCATGCTAAACTATTACAATCGTACCATCGAGCCGATTGTATCTGAGATCACAACAGCAATGGCCAAGACGTTCATCACGAAGACCGCCCGATCTCAGGGTCAGACGGTCAAGTACTTCAGAGATCCGTTCCAAAATGTGTCAATCTCGAAGATCTCCGAGATTGCGCAAGTCATGGTCACCACTCAGATCATGACCCCCAACGAGGTACGATCTTATTTGGGTCTGCCCCGTAGCGAAGCGCCGGCTGGTGACTCACTTAGTAACCCGAACATCAACCCAATGGGTGATGCTGCCGCAGCACCGCCCGAAGAACCCCCTGAAGAGGAATACAATGACGAATACGGCATGTGACTTCTCCGGATGGGCGACCAAGAACGATATTCGGTGCTCCGACGGACGAACAATCCGCCACAATGCCTTTGCGGACAACGACGGGGATATCGTGCCCCTGGTTTGGCAGCACGGCCATGG
>ENA-OWLI01000120-OWLI01000120.1-metagenome-genome-assembly--contig:-NODE-120-length-13644-cov-5.147767_pt1 | contig 13644 bp, 10 predicted proteins | sample MGYA00245346_ERZ651096 | MGnify/ENA primary metagenome ERZ651096 (study PRJEB26857, sample SAMEA4031766) | metagenome | biome: human; feature: oral; material: saliva | place: Philippines | collected 2014...
CCCGTTGTACCATGCGGTTGGTAGCAAGATTTCTACCATAGCACTTGGCACATACTCCTTTCTTGGATTCGCAGGTGAGAACAGAACGGATTTCAACAGCTTCGATAGGTGAATCTTCGATAATCTGTGCTGCCTGCTCTCTGATCTCTTCTCCAGCTCTAACGATTATATCCCCTGTAGTAGGATGGATAATATCGTGAACAGAGACGCGCCCAAGGATACGTTCGTACAAGGAAGCAACGACATCTTCGTTTTGCTTTAGCTCGGTAGTAAGCAGTCCGCGTAGCGTGCCACAATCTTCCTCTGTGATAATAACATCGTGAGAAACGTCCACAAGACGACGGGTGAGATAACCAGCATCTGCCGTTTTCAATGCGGTATCGGCAAGCCCCTTACGTGCACCATGAGTAGAAATAAAGTATTCAAGTACCGAGAGTCCTTCCTTGAAGTTTGAAAGAATGGGGTTTTCAATAATCTGACCTCCTTCGGCTCCACTCTTTTGGGGCTTGGCCATCAATCCACGCATACCTGACAACTGACGAATCTGTTCCTTGGAACCACGTGCTCCGGAATCCATCATCATGAAGACAGAGTTGAATCCGTCATTGTCTGAACTGAGTTGCTTGATCAGAACATTTGACAAACGGCCATTGATATGTGTCCATGTGTCGATAATCTGATTGTATCGTTCATTGAAGGTGATGAATCCCATACTGTAGTCTTGCATAATCTGCTCGACGGCAGTGTAACCTTCTTGGATCAATTGGTCTTTCTCATCAGGAATAAGCACATCTGCCAAGTTGAAAGACAAGCCACCCTTAAAAGCCATGTAGTAACCCAAATTCTTGATATCATCCAAGAATTTGGCTGTTGTAGCTACTCCGCAGATCTTGATTACGCTACCGATAATATCTCGTAGAGCTTTTTTCCCGAGTACTTCATTGACATAGCCTACCTTCTTCGGTACATATTCGTTTACCATCAGTCGCCCTACGGATGTCTCTACCATACGACGAACAAGTTCTCCGTTCTCGTAATCCTCTACATAGACCTTAATCGGCGCATGAATATCGACTTTACCCTCGTTATAGGCTATTGTCGCTTCTTCAGGGCCATAGAAAATCAGGCCGTGCCCTTTGGTATTGGGACGTAGCTTGGTAATATAATAGAGTCCCAATACCATGTCCTGTGAAGGAACGGTAATCGGTGCTCCATTGGCAGGGTTAAGAATGTTATGTGAAGCCAACATAAGCAATTGCGCCTCAAGAATAGCTTCGTTGCTCAGAGGAAGGTGTACAGCCATTTGGTCTCCATCGAAGTCCGCATTAAATGCAGTACAACTCAATGGATGCAACTGTATTGCTTTTCCTTCTATCAGTTTGGGTTGGAATGCTTGAATACCGAGTCGGTGAAGAGTCGGTGCACGGTTCAGAAGGACCGGATGTCCTTTCATCACGTACTCCAAAATATCCCAGATAACAGGCTCTTTACGGTCTACAATCTTCTTGGCACTCTTGACTGTCTTCACTATGCCACGCTCAATCAACTTGCGAATGATGAAGGGTTTGTAGAGTTCGGCTGCCATGTCTTTCGGAAGTCCGCACTCATGCATCTTAAGCTCCGGACCAACAACGATAACGGAACGAGCAGAATAATCGACACGCTTACCAAGCAAGTTCTGACGGAAACGACCTTGTTTGCCTTTGAGACTATCAGAAAGGGATTTCAAAGGACGATTGTTGTCAGACTTAACCGCACTTGACTTCCGCGAGTTGTCGAAAAGGGAGTCGACCGCTTCCTGTAGCATGCGCTTTTCATTGCGTAAGATAACTTCAGGAGCTTTGATCTCGATCAATCGTTTGAGACGGTTGTTACGGATAATAACGCGACGGTACAAGTCGTTCAGATCGGAAGTAGCGAAACGTCCACCATCCAAAGGAACCAAAGGACGAAGATCCGGCGGGATAACCGGAATCACTTTCATAACCATCCACTCAGGACGATTCACACCTTTGGATGCACGGAAACTTTCAACGACTTGAAGACGTTTAAGTGCTTCTGTTTTACGTTGCTGCGAACCATCTGTATTGGCACGATCTCGCAATTCGTAGGAAATAGAATCTAGATCCACACGACATAGAAGATCATAAATAGCCTCTGCCCCAATTTTGGCAATAAATTTGTCCGGATTGGTATCCTCCAAATTTTGGTTGCCCTTGTGAGTGCGCTCTATTTCATCAAGCTTGTCGAGGTATTCTTCCTCTGACAATAGATCAAGTTGACTCAACCCTTCGGCAACACCCGGTTGAATAACAACGTAGCGTTCATAGTAAATGATGGCATCCAACTTCTTGGTAGGTAGTCCTAATAAATAGCCGATCTTATTCGGAAGAGAACGGAAATACCAAATATGAGCAACAGGTACGACCAAATGGATGTGCCCCATACGCTCACGGCGAACTTTCTTTTCCGTTACCTCGACTCCACAGCGATCACATACGATACCACGGTATCGAATACGCTTGTATTTGCCACAGTGACATTCAAAATCCTTAACCGGACCGAAGATGCGTTCACAGAATAGGCCATCTCGTTCCGGCTTGTAGGTACGATAATTGATCGTCTCCGGCTTCAATACTTCTCCGAATGAGTTCTCAAGAATCTCTTCAGGAGAAGCCAAGGTGATACGAATCTTCGAGAAGTTGTTCTTTATCTTATTTTCTTTTCTAAAAGCCATAGTTCACTTTGCTTGAATAGGAATGGATGAAGGCAAAAATAATTGTACAGACTCTCGGTTAGAAGTTAGTCCAAAGAAAAACTTAAACCAAGGCCTTTCAATTCATGCAATAGCACGTTAAGCGACTCCGGAATACCCGGTGTAGGCATCGGATCTCCTTTGACTATCGCTTCGTATGCCTTTGAACGTCCAACAACATCGTCAGATTTCACAGTAAGAATTTCTTGCAAGATATGCGAAGCTCCAAATGCTTCAAGAGCCCAAACCTCCATCTCTCCAAATCGTTGTCCTCCGAATTGGGCTTTACCGCCGAGAGGTTGCTGGGTGATGAGTGAATATGGCCCGATGGATCGAGCATGCATCTTGTCATCAACCATGTGTCCAAGCTTCAAGAAATAAGTTACACCAACGGTTGCAGGTTGGTCGAAACGTTCGCCGGTACCACCATCGTATAGATATGTCTTTCCATCACGAGGTAGCCCTGCTTTGTCTGTCCACTCATTCATATCATTGAGGGAAGCTCCATCGAAGATAGGTGTAGCAAATTTGACATTCATCTTGCGTCCCGCCCAGGCAAGTACCGCTTCGAATATCTGTCCCAGGTTCATACGGGAGGGTACACCAAGAGGGTTTAGGCATATGTCTACCGGAGTACCGTCTGCGAGGAACGGCATATCCTCTTGACGCACGATTTTGGACACAATACCTTTATTTCCATGACGTCCGGCCATCTTGTCGCCAACTTGGATCTTCCGTTTCTTGGCTATATAGACTTTGGCCATTTGAACAATACCGGCAGGCAGTTCGTCCCCGATGGTCTCATCTAATTTGCGACGCCGTAGTTCAGCTTCAATCTCCTTGGAGTGCTTCAGATAATTCACCGCAACAGCCTTAATCAACTCGTTCGTATGTGCATCATTTGTCCAATCACTTAATTGGATCACATTGAAATCAAGAGCTTCAAGATCTTTTTTGGCGAATTTGCTGCCGGCCTTAATCAACTCAACATTCAAGTAGTCCTTTACGCCACAGCAGGTTTTGCCTTTGGTCAGTTCTGTTAGCTTGTCGATCAGACGCTCATGAAGTTGTTGCTGCCTTTTCGCGTATGTTTCGTCAAGTTTGCTTACAGCTTCTTTGGTCGATGTCCGACTCTTTTTCTTTGCCGCCTTAGAAAACAATTTGGTGTCAATTACAACTCCGCGCAGAGAGGGAGTGGCTTTCAATGATGCATCCTTAACGTCACCGGCTTTATCACCGAAAATTGCTCGTAGCAGTTTTTCTTCAGGGGTTGGATCTGACTCCCCTTTAGGTGTAATTTTTCCAATAAGGATATCTCCGGGTTCGATATGTGCCCCGATGCGCACGATACCGTTTTCGTCCAAGTCTCTTGTAGCGTCTTCACTGACATTCGGAATATCCGAAGTTAACTCTTCAAGACCTCTTTTAGTCTCTCTCACTTCAAGGATATATTCGTCCACGTGAACAGATGTGAAGAAGTCCTCTCTAACCATTCGCTCATTCAAAACGATAGCATCCTCATAGTTATATCCTTTCCAGGGCATGTATGCTACTTGAACATTACGGCCGAGAGCCAATTCTCCTCCTTGGGTAGAATAACCCTCCGTCAGGATTTGACCGGCCTCCACTCTATCTCCTTTGGAGCAAATGGGATGCAAGTCGATAGTTGTACTCTGATTCGTTTTGCGATATTTGGGGAGATAGTAGGTGACGATTGCATCATCAAAACTTACAAACTCTTCGTCAGCTGTTCTGTCGTAACGAATTTTGATGCACGAGGCATCGACAAAAACGACCTCTCCGCCCCTCTCTGCCACAATCTGTGTGCGAGAATCTTTCACTAATTTTCCTTCTATACCAGTACCAACAATCGGAGATTCAGGTCTTAGTAGGGGAACAGCCTGACGCATCATGTTACATCCCATCAACGCACGGTTGGCATCGTCGTGTTCCAAGAAGGGAATTAAAGCTGCTGCGATTGAAGCAATTTGAGTAGGCGAAACGTCCATCAGGTCGACCTCATCCGGTGTAACTAATGGGAAATCCGACTCGTAACGTGCTTTTACTCGTTCTCTGACAAATCGACCATTTTCGTCAAGAGGCGCATTTCCTTGTGCTACGGTCTTCTCTTCCTCTTCTTCTGCCGTGTAGTATTTCAGTCCATTGTCGGAGAAATCTACTTTGCCGTTCTTTACTTCCCGGTATGGTGTTGTAATAAAACCCAAATCACTGATTTTGGCGTATACGCAGAGGGAGGAGATCAGACCGATATTAGGTCCTTCAGGTGTTTCAATAGGGCATAGACGACCGTAGTGCGTGTAGTGAACGTCTCGCACTTCAAAGCCGGCCCGTTCGCGCGATAGACCTCCGGGGCCCAATGCCGACAGACGTCGCTTATGCGTTATTTCAGCCAATGGGTTTGTCTGATCCATGAACTGCGACAAGGCATTGGTGCCAAAGAAAGAATTCACAACGGAGGAAATAGTCTTAGCATTGACCAAATCGATAGGTGTGAAAACTTCATTATCGCGAACATTCATTCGATCGCGTACTGTCCTGGCCATACGGGCCAAACCAATACCAAATTGGTTGTAAAGCTGCTCTCCGACAGTCCGAACACGACGGTTCGACAAGTGGTCTATATCATCTACTGATGCCTTGGAATTTACTAACTCAATAAGATACTTGATGATCTCAATAATATCTTCATTGGTCAGCACTTTGATATCAGTATCAATATTCAAATTGAGTTTCTTATTGATACGATAGCGTCCGACATCGCCCAAGTCGTATCGTTTATCAGAGAAAAACAGATTCGTTATTACTTCTCTAGCACTTGCATCGTCTGCAGGTTCTGCATTACGGAGCTGCCTGTATACATAGTACAAAGCCTCTTTTTCCGAGTTACATGGATCCTTCTGTAAAGTGTTGAATATAATACTATAATCAGAAGTATTCGAATCGTTTCGGTGCAGTAGGATTGTTTGTGTATTTGAGTTGAGGATTGCCTCGATATTATCTTCTGTCAGTTCAACCTCTCTGTCCACCACGACAGTGATTCGCTCCATGGAAACAACTTCGCCAGTGTCTTCGTCACTGAGGTCATCGATGTACGTATTGATGACGCGAGCTGCTAATTTGCGCCCTATACATTTCTTCAGGTTGGCCTTCGTTACTTTTACCTCTTCGGCAAGATTGAAGATGTCGAGAATGTCTTTGTCTGCTTCGAAACCAATGGCACGGAGAAGAGTTGTTACAGGAAGTTTCTTCTTTCTATCGATGTATGCATACATGACATTGTTAATGTCCGTAGCAAATTCAATCCATGAGCCTTTGAATGGTATGATTCGCGCTGAATATAGTTTCGTACCATTAGTATGAAGACTTTGCCCAAAGAATACACCCGGAGAACGGTGCAATTGGGAAACAATAACGCGCTCGGCTCCATTTATAACAAATGTGCCGGAACTTGTCATATAGGGTATGGGGCCAAGAAAAACGTCCTGAATTACGGTCGCAAAATCTTCGTGATCAGGATCCGTACAATACAGTTTTAGCTTAGCTTTCAGAGGGACGCTATAGGTGAGCCCCCTGCTAAGACATTCCTCGATGGAATACTTGGGGGGATCGATATAGTAGTCAAGGAATTCCAGGACAAAGTTGTTACGGGTGTCAGTTATTGGAAAATTTTCCGCAAAAACTTTATAAAGACCTTCTTTTTTTCTCCTCTCGGGCGGAGTATCTAACTGAAGGAAGTCATGGAACGACTTGAGTTGAACTTCGAGAAAGTCCGGATAGAAAAGCGGATTTTTTATCGAAGCAAAGTTGATTCTTTTGTTGTTTGTAGTCGGCGTCATCTAAAATTCAGGACAATTTTAACTTGGGAAAACTATAGACACGAAATGGTTAAGATCCCCCAAAATGGGGGGCCTTAACCATAATAACCTGATAATCAGGCCTAAAATACGTTATTTCAGTTCTACTTCAGCACCTGCTTCTTCGAGAGCCTTTTTCAGTGCCTCAGCAGTAGCTTTGTCTACGCCTTCCTTCACGGTAGAAGGTGCTGCGTCCACGAGATCCTTTGCTTCTTTCAGGCCAAGACCGCATTGTTCTTTAACAGCTTTCACAACCTGCAATTTTGCAGCTCCAGCACTCTTAAGAACTACGTCGAAAGAAGTTTTCTCCTCTTCAGCTGCAGCACCGGCAGCACCAGGAGCAGCGGCTACAGCAACAGCAGCAGCTGCCGGCTCAATGCCATATTCTTCTTTCAGGATAGTAGCGAGTTCGCTAACTTCTTTTACTGTCAAGTTAACCAGTTGTTCAGCAATAGCTTTAATGTCTGCCATTTTATTTTTGAGTATTAAAAGTTTTCAATTATACTTATACTGTTGAATTATTTTTCTTCCAAGGTCTTCAACACACCATGGATCGTTTGACCTGCTGACTGCAAAGATGCAATAACGTTCTTAGCCGGAGACTGCAGCAATGCCACAACATCTGCGATGAGTTCGTTTTTGCTCTTGATCGAAACCAAAGCATCGAGATTTTCCCTCCCAATGTAGAAGCTTTCCTGCACGTATGCAGCTTTTAGCCAAGGCTTTCCTTCTCCTTTGGTATCCTTTGTAAACTGCTTGATTACTTTGGCCGGAGAATTAGCCACTTCACAGAACATGACAGCGGTATTCCCTTTCAGACAGCTATACAATGACGAGAAATCTACATCACTCGCTGCTAAGGCTGCACGCAAAAGCGTGTTTTTCACCATAACCAACTTCACTCCGTTTTTATTGCAGTTGCGACGGAGCTCTGATGTTTTCTCAGCATTTAATGCTTCTATGTCAGTCAAGTAGAAGTGGGGGTATTGGCCGATATATTCGGCCAACTGCCTTATAACTGTACCTTTATCTTCCTTTCTCATCGTTTCTACCCTTTCTTAATTTTCATCCACTGTCTTAGGATCGACTTTGATACCGAAACTCATAGTACTTGAAAGATAGATGCTTTTGATATAAGTACCCTTAGCTGTAGTAGGCTTGAGTTTAATAATCGTATTAATAAACTCACGTGCATTATCGCGGATTTGGTCCGCAGAGAATGACACTTTACCTATCGATGTATGAACGATACCGGTTTTATCAACTTTAAAATCAATCTTACCGGCTTTCACTTCTTTTACAGCAGCACCTACATCATTGGTTACAGTCCCGCTTTTAGGGTTAGGCATCAATCCGCGAGGGCCTAAAACACGTCCCAATGCACCGATTTTACCCATAATGGCAGGCATGGTGATGATGACGTCGATGTCAGTCCAACCAGCCTTTATTTTTTCTATGTATTCGTCAAGACCTACATAGTCAGCACCAGCTTCTTTAGCTTCAGCTTCTTTATCAGGAGAGCACAATGCCAGAACGCGGATCTGCTTTCCAGTTCCGTGCGGAAGCGTTACAACGCCACGCACCATCTGGTTAGCCTTGCGGGGGTCTACACCCAAGCGCACATCAATATCCACAGATGCATCAAAATTGGTCGTGGTGATCTCTTTCACCAAGGCCGATGCCTCCGATATTGTGTATGCTTTCCCGGGTTCAATCTTGCTAAAGGCTAACTTCTGTTTTTTTGTTAGTTTGCTCATTTTGAGTAAGATTAAATTATTTATTCCGGGAAGTCCCCTTTAATCGCGATACCCATGCTTCGAGCAGTACCGGCTACCATTTTCATGGCAGCTTTGATATCGAAGCAATTCAAATCGACAAGCTTATCTTCTGCGATCGTACGTACTTGCTCCCATGTGATTTCTGCTACCTTCTTACGATTAGGTTCTGCAGAACCACTCTTCTGTTTGCTAGCTTCAAGGAGTTGAATAGCAACAGGAGGAGTTTTTACGATAAAATCAAAAGACTTATCGGCATAGTACGTAATTACTACAGGCAATACTTTGCCGGCTTTGTCTTGGGTTCTGGCATTAAATTGCTTGCAAAACTCCATGATGTTGATGCCCTTTGCACCAAGTGCAGGCCCAACGGGGGGTGAGGGATTAGCTGCACCACCTTTTATTTGCAATTTGATTTGTCCAGCAACTTCTTTAGCCATTGTTCTAAAATTAAAAATTCAGACACACACTATATCAATGCGAGAGAGAAAAGATCCGTAACACAACCTCATTCTTTCTCAACCTGTACATAGGAAAGCTCCAGTGCAGTTTTTCTTCCGAAAATCTTCACCATCACCTTGAGCTTTTTCTTGTCGGGATTTACCTCTTCCACTATCGCATCGAAACCGGCAAAAGCACCATCTGATACTTTCACGGTTTCTCCCACCATAAAGCTGAGTTCATATTCTTCGTCTTCACTGTCCAGCTGGTCAACTTTTCCTAAGATTCGACTAACTTCGGACGGATGAAGAGGTGCCGGACGACCGTCACCTAAGAACCCAATCACGTTGGGCGTACTGCGTAGTCGGTGCTCTACTTCACCGACCAAAACAGCTTCGACCAATACGTATCCAGGTAGGTAAGGGCGCTCTTTTACAACCCTTTTACCGGCACGCTGCGTCATCACTTTTTCAGTGGGAATGAGAACCTGAAAGAGATAATTTCCTAAATCGGAGTGCTTCATTTCTGCTTCCAGATATTCACGCACTTTGTTCTCCTTACCACTAATGGCACGGAGAACATAGAATTTTTTCTCTGCGTTTGTCATATCTTGATAAGCAAGAAATGGTTAGAACACCAATTTATATACCAGTTCCATGATCCGTTCGAAAGCAGTATCGACAACAAACACAAAAAGAGCAATGATTAAGGAAGCAATCATCACTACTACAGCACTGTTTGTCAGCTCGGATCTGGTAGGCCAAGAAACCTTATGTACAAGCTCATTATAGGAATCCGTGATCGAAGTCCCTATTTTATTGAATAGTTTCATTGATTGAAAATTTTGCACGGGTTGAGAGACTCGAACTCCCGACACTTGGTTTTGGAGACCAATGCTCTACCAACTGAGCTAAACCCGTTTGAAAAGAGCCCGATACCCACCCATTGAGAGAGGTATCGGGACCCCTTAGTATTTGCTAACCAATCGAATTAGTCGATGAGCTCTGTAATCTGACCGGCACCTACCGTACGACCACCTTCACGGATAGCGAAGCGGAGACCTACGTTACATGCAACCGGGTAGATGAGTTCTACAGTGATCGTTACGTTGTCACCAGGCATAACCATTTCTGTTCCTTCGGGAAGAGTGATTTCACCGGTCACGTCAAGCGTACGGATGTAGAACTGCGGACGATATTTGTTGTGGAAAGGAGTGTGGCGACCACCTTCTTCTTTCTTCAAGATATAAACCTCGGCCTTAAATCTCTTGTGAGGAGTAATCTTACCCGGGTGAGAGATAACCATACCACGCTTGATCTGATCCTTATCGATACCACGCAGGAGGAGACCAACGTTGTCACCGGCTTGACCTTCGTCAAGAATCTTACGGAACATTTCAACACCCGTAACAACCGACTTCATTCCTTCTGCACCGAGACCGATGATCTGAACTTCGTCACCGGTCTTCACGATACCGGTTTCGATACGTCCTGTAGCAACCGTACCACGACCCGTGATAGAGAACACGTCTTCAACCGGCATCAAGAACGGTTTGTCGATATCGCGCTCTGGCAGGGGAACCCAGTTGTCAACAGCTTCCATAAGCTCCATCACCTTGTCTTCCCACTGAGGCTCTCCATTCAAAGCGCCTAGAGCAGAACCACGGATGATAGGGGTATTGTCACCATCGAAATCGTAGAAAGAAAGGAGTTCGCGCATGTCCATTTCAACAAGCTCGAGCATCTCTTCATCGTCTACCATGTCACATTTGTTCATGAAAACAACCAGACGAGGAACGTTTACCTGACGAGCCAAAAGGATGTGCTCGCGAGTCTGAGGCATAGGGCCGTCTGTAGCTGCTACAACGATTATAGCACCGTCCATCTGAGCAGCACCGGTAACCATGTTCTTCACATAGTCGGCGTGACCCGGACAGTCTACGTGAGCGTAGTGACGATTAGCTGTTTGGTATTCAACGTGTGAAGTATTAATCGTGATACCACGTTCCTTTTCTTCGGGAGCGTTATCGATTGAATCAAATGAACGGAGTTCTGAAAGGCCCCTCTTTGCCAACACAGTTGTGATTGCAGCCGTCAAGGTAGTCTTACCGTGGTCCACGTGTCCGATCGTACCAACGTTAACGTGGGGTTTCGATCTGTTAAAATGCTCTTTTGCCATAACCTTAAGTTCTTTGTTTTATTTAAGTTGTTTGTTTGTGCTTATACAAAACGCTAACCACAATCAGAGCCGATGCCGGGACTTGAACCCGGGACCTCTTCCTTACCAAGGAAGTGCTCTACCGCTGAGCTACATTGGCAATCCGATATTCCCTCGTTTTGTCAGAGAGGGTGGGCAGTGATGGATTCGAACCACCGAAGGCGTAAGCCAGCTGAGTTACAGTCAGCCCCATTTGGCCACTCTGGTAACTGCCCATTGTTCTTTTGCGATTGCAAAGGTAGAAACAAAATCCAATTATACAACAGTTCGCTCGGCAATTTTTTCTGCCATCTCTTTACGAACCGGAAAAACATCATCCATGGGGCCAAAAGATGCGGTTCGAGAATTTTTTCATTTTGGTTCGGGAAGTAAAAAATTCTCGCGCCAAAACGAGAAAAAACTCGTTCGACTTTTTCCAATTTTACGAGCCGCAATCGGAGAGACTCCGGTGCGTAAATTTTCAACCGATGGTTTGTATCGATAGAACAAAATCAGAATCATTTGCCCATCTTTCGGTCTGATGGGATTATGCATGGAGAGAGGACAATCGTTAGCTTTGCAGTCCAATCGAAACAGACCTTATATGATACGCATCATACAACCGATCATACGAAGCGAGCGAAGACGCAAATTGGGACGCGAATACTTCATTCTTCACCGCAAGTTGTCGGACTGCTTTTCTTCGATCAAATGGGCTTTACCATCGAAGGGAGACAATTCTCATGGCTGTTCCTATCCGGTCATGGAGCATCGGTCGCTCATTATGCGCCGGCTGAAGGATGTGGATATGTACCTGCAAGAGAACAAACGGACCAATCTGCGACTGGCCATCTCCAAGCTGCACGGTATGACCATACGCCCCGGAGAGACCTTCTCCGTCTGGCGTCATGTCGGTCGTCCGACTGCTCGCAAGGGGTACCTCGAAGGTCTGGTATTGAGTCAGGGGAAGATCGGCAAAGGAGTGGGAGGCGGTCTCTGCCAGCTTGGCAACCTGCTCTTTTGGATGTTTGCCCATACGCCGCTGTCCATAGTCGAGCGACACAGGCACAGCTTCGATGTTTTTCCTGACATAAATCGCAGTATTCCGTTCGGAGCAGGAGCTACGCTTTCGTATAACTATATCGACCTTCGGGTCAGGAACAATACGCCCCACACCTACAGGCTGGAACTCTGGCTGGACGATACGCACCTGAACGGACGTATCAGCTCCGATACGGAGCAGACGGATCGTTATCGCATCGAGGAGACGGATCACCGCATAGAGCATCAGAGTTGGGGTGGCTATACGCGACACAATAAGCTGGTACGTATCGTCACTCGTGCCGATGGCAGCGAATATACCGAGCCATTTGTGGAGAATCATGCCATCATGATGTACAATCCTTTGCTCTCCCCTCCCCAAAATGGTGCAAGCACCTCTTTCCAAAGGTGATCTCGGCAGTTCCTCTCTTTGGCTCTTTTTCGGAGAGGGACTGAGAATAAAGCATATATTTGTACGGAATTAGAATAAAAACCACAATCCTCATAATTTACAGTTCCCTATGAGATACGGATTTATGAAGGTCGCAGCAGCTGTTCCTTTTGTGAAAGTGGCCGATTGCGAATACAATATCGAGCGGATCGACCGCATGGTACACGAGGCCGATGCCAAAGGTGTAGAGATAATGACGTTCCCCGAATTGAGCATAACGGGCTATTCATGCGGCGACTTGTTTTTCCAGCCTTTCCTACAAGAACGAGCCAACGAAGCCTTGTGCCGATTGGTGGAGCAAACTGCCAATACGACTGTCATGGTGATAGTGGGGATGCCGCTGCGCGTGGAAGAAAAGCTGTTCAACTCGGCTGTGGTATTCCAGCAGGGAAAGATACTCGGTGCCATCCCCAAAACTTACCTGCCGAACTATCGCGAATTTCAGGAGGCTCGCTGGTTCTCACCGGCTCATACCCTGCAGTACTCGACCATCAGTATCGGTCAGCACAGCGTACCCATCGGGCGGAACCTCATATTCAAATGTGGCACCGTGGGTGTCGGCATAGAGATTTGTGAGGATATGTGGACGCCTTTCACTCCGGGTACACGTCTCTGCCTTTATGGAGCAGAGGTGATCTTCAACCTCTCCTCCAGCAATGAAAATGCAGGTAAACATTCTTACTTGAGATCGCTTATCAGCGGCCTTTCTTCACAGGGCATCTGTGCTTATGTATATGCCAGCAGCGGATACGGCGAAAGCTCCACGGATATCGTCTTCACCGGCAAAGCCTTTATTGCCGAGGCCGGAGAGATCGTGGAGGAGATGGAACGATTCCGCTATGAGGAAAGGATGATCATCAGCGATATAGATGTTTCGCGTATTCAGACGGAGCGGCTTATCAATAGCAGCTTCAAGGCTGCCGTTACCTTCCACACCCATGACGAAAAGTTCAATCAGCTGCCCTTCAAACTACGTAGCCGGCAGGAGTCTCTCCCGATGACGCGCCGTGTGGATCGCAACCCCTTCATGCCGGAGGACAAGGATCGTAAGGAGCGTTCGCGCGAGATGATCAATATCCAAGTGTGCGGTCTCATGCAACGCCTGCTACA
>ENA-OWLI01000123-OWLI01000123.1-metagenome-genome-assembly--contig:-NODE-123-length-13422-cov-7.225032_pt1 | contig 13422 bp, 11 predicted proteins | sample MGYA00245346_ERZ651096 | MGnify/ENA primary metagenome ERZ651096 (study PRJEB26857, sample SAMEA4031766) | metagenome | biome: human; feature: oral; material: saliva | place: Philippines | collected 2014...
CATTGTGGCAATGGAGCATAATGCCAAGAACGGTGCGGCAAAAATTCTGAAAACCTGTACATGGCCGCTGACCGGTTATCAAGTGGCGGATACCATCGTCACCGAACTCGGCGTATTCGCCGTGACCCCGCAAGGTATCGTCGTGCAAGAACTGTTTCCGGGCATAACGAAAGAAGAGGTGATTCGCCGTACCGATGCGGAGTTAATTTTTAAGGAGTAAAGAAAAGTGCGGTGAAAAAATGACGTGTTTTTTAGATCGCACCTTTAAGTAAAGCAAGATTGGGAGAATGTTTAGTATGCGTGAAGCTGTAATTGTGTCCGCTGTGCGAACACCGGTCGGTAAAGCAAGAGGAAGCCTAGCTTCCGTGCCGGCATGGCAACTTGGTTCTTTAGCGGTAAAAGAGGCGGTTAAGCGTTCCGGCGTTGATCCGAATGACATTGATGAAATTATTTTCGGTAATCTGTTAAATACGGATTGTGTGAATATGGCACGCGTGGTGGGTTTGGCGGCGGGGCTACCGATTAGCGTACCGGGCATTACGTTGAACCGTCAATGCGCCTCAGGCATTAACGCCATTGCTTATGCCGCCGCATTAATTCAGGCGGGCTATGGTGATGTGATGGTCGCCGGTGGTGTGGAAAGCGATTCGACCCGTGGCTACATTATGGAAAAACCGAAAGCCGCCTACCAAGTGACGCCGCCTTCTTGGGTGGTACCGATTTCCGCGCCGAAAGAGCTGGATTTGCCCATGGGCTTAACGGCGGAAAAGTTGGCGGAACAATATCATTTAACCCGTGAGGAATGCGATCAGTTTGCCGTTGACAGTCATATGAAGGCGGCAAGCGCTTGGCAAAACGGTTATTTTGACGCGCAAATCGTACCGGTCGTTATTAAAGATCGCAAAGGTAACGAGACCTTAGTGACCCGCGATGAAGCCTTGCGTCCCGATTGTAATTTGGCATCCTTGGCAAAATTACCGCCCGCGTTTAAGAAAGACGGCATCGTGACGGCGGGAAACAGTTCGCCGATGAGTGACGGTTCCGGTGCGGTGGTGATTATGGAACGTAAGAAAGCGGAAGCCTTAGGGTTAAAAATCTGGGCGAAGTTTACCGGTTTTGCCGCCGTAGGCGTCGATCCGACCATTATGGGCATCGGTCCGGTGTATGCTACCCGTAAGTTACTGAAAAATTTAGGTATGTCTTTGTCAGATATTGATTTAATTGAAATGAATGAAGCATTTTCCGCTCAATCCTTGGCCTGTATTCGGGATCTTAATATGGATACTAGCAAGCTAAATGTTAACGGAGGTGCATTGGCATTAGGACATCCGTTAGCGGGAACAGGCGGCATTCTGGCGACAAAACTTGTGTATGAATTGGAGCGACAAAATTTAGGAACAGGGCTGATTACGTTCTGTGCCGGTGGTGGACAAGGGTTCTCAGCTCTGTTGGAACGTGTTTAATATTTTCTACTGTTGAAAGAGAATAAGAACTCCGTTTGTTTGGAGATTTTATTCTCTCTTTTCTTTGATTCTATGTGGCACAATTGAGATTTTCTAAGTTGTGTAAAAATTGTCTGAATTCCTTTATAAACTTCATTAGACTAGGATTCGTATTCTTTTTATGCCAAACAAATTCTAAATAATAAAAACAATCTTTTTCTTCTATATCAATTAATACCGTATTTTTCCCAATAAGTGATAAACGATGTTTAGGAAGTAATAAGATGATATCTTTGTTAATTTCAATATTAAATAGACAAGTTTTTAAGTTAGGATACTCCTTATATAATTTGAAGTTCAAGTTATAGCGTTTAAAAAAACTAGTGTTGAAAATATCAGAAAGCATAAATTCTTTTGGATCTTCTCTAATGATAGGGTAGTTGACCAATTCTTTGATCGATACATTAGTTTTATTGGCTAATGGATGGCTTTTATTCACGGCAATACATAGTGGATCCGTTAAGAATGGAATGACATCAAATTCTTCAAAGCATTTTCCTTCGTTAGGTCGCAACAAGAAACCGCCATCATATTCTCCTGTTCTTAGGAAGTTTATAGCTTCTTCAAGTTCACAATCACGGAAACTCGTACTTATGTTTGGATGGTGTTGTGTAAAGTGTTGAACGATATCACCTAATATATGATGTACCGCTTCCCCTAGATAAACAATAGATAATTTTTGCTTGCTATTTCCGGTAAATGAATTAATGGTCGCAAGAGATTTTTCAAATTGACTGACAATATTTTTAGCTTCAGCTAAGACAAGTTCACCTGCTGTCGTTAATTGAACTTTATGAGTGTCTCGTGTGAGTAATTCGGCGTTAAAGTATTCTTCTAATTCTTTAATATGTCGACTTAATACAGGTTGAGTGATACATAATCGTTGTGACGCTTTTGTAAAATTTAATAATTCTGCCAAAACAATATATTCATACAGCTGTTGTATTTTCATACTTTCCCCTAAAAATCCTTATCTAGTTATGCCGATTATACATAACTAAGACCAGAAAAAGAATTTCCACACACTCTTCTTAAACATAATAATGCATTCATCAGTTAAATCATCATTTTTATGTAATGGTAACCTTGACTGTTATTGATAATTTAATCATTTACTTACATTTAATCACAAGGAGTTGACTATGACGATCAAAGCTAACTATCCATCAGATCATGATAAACGTAAAGAAATGTCGCACGAAGAGCTTGGGACTATTCCTCATAAAACATTTGAAGAATATTCAGAGATCTTGAAAGACTGCTTCATTATGAAACGTAAGAATGGGATCCTTGAAGCACGCATGCATACAAACGGTGGGCCTGTTCAATGGGGGGCGCAACTTCATCAAGGATTGCATTATTTCTTTGATTGGGCTGGTCGTGATCCTGACAATGAAGTGATTATTTTAGGCGGCATCGGTCCGGATACGTTTAAAGGTATCGGACGAGTAAATAAAGACGGTGAATGGCAACCAGCAACGGAATTTGCTTCTGATCCTGATGTTGCTTGGCGTATGTATAACTATCAATACTATGATGGTACCAATGATATTGAAGGTCAGATCTTTGATGTGGAAGTGCCGACTATCGGTGTTTGGGCGGGCGCGACCTTCCACTCCGACTTGGTGTTATTCAGCGATATTACGCTTGCTACGGAAGATGCTTGGACAACAGAAATGCACTTTAGAACCAATATGGTACCGGGTGACGGCGTACAAATCGCATGGCGTGAATTAATGGGACGTAAACGTTTTGCTTACGCAGAATTAACCGGTGAAATTATTACTGCCCGGAAAGCTCTCGCATTAGGCATGGTGAATGAAATTTGTGAGGATACAGAAGCTGCTTATAAACGCGCTTGGGAAATCGCCGAATTGATTATGCATACAGGTACCCGCGTCACTCGCCGCATTACCACTCAAATCCTTCGTCAACCGTGGAAAGAAGATATTGCTAAAGAACTTCGTACCGCATTTGCAACGGAAATGTTCGTTACCGCAACAGAACACTCTCCGCATGAAGCCGATTATTGGGATCGCGCTAAAGAAGAGGCCGCGTTGGTTCGTGCTGCAGAGAAGAAAGGCAAAGTTATTCGTCCTCGTATTAATGGCGGTCAAGAGGAAGACGAAATCAAATAATTGGGTTTTCAACGATTAACTGTATAACATCACATTAGGGATCTGTCATTTTGCGTCGATGACGATCCCTTTTTTATCCTTATTTTTCCTGAAGGAGTTATCAATATGGCAACTTCGATCGACACTTCGTCAAAAAGTAAATTTAACTTCGGATCTCGCGGCTGGATCGTCATTATCTTTCAAGCATCACTATTCTGGGTTATGGCAGGTTGTGTGACCCACGGATTAAACGTAATTCTTCCCGCATTATCTGAGCTTTATCAGCTGGATTATAACGAATTATTATTTTTCGTCACGCCGGCATCTTGGGCTTCCATTCCCGCAGCCCCTTTCTTCGCATGGATTATTGAGAAAAAGGGAATCAAATTTAATATTATTTTCTCAATCGTGATGACGGCCATCTGTTTCGGTGCGTTAGGGTATTGCAGTTCTATACTGAGTTTCACCCTATTGTTCGCCGGAGTTTGTTTCTTTGGTACCGGAGCAGCGTATATCGGCGGAACGGCGCTTATCGCTAACTGGTTCGTGAAAAAACAAAGTTTGGCATTGGGTTTTACTACGTTCGGTCAGACTTTCTCAAGTGCGTTTTTCGTACCAGTATTGAGTATGGCATTTGCCGTCTTTGGCGTGCAGCACGGCTTCTGGTCTATGTCGGTTATTATGGCAGTGCTTATCGTGGTTGCTGTAGTTTTTATTACTGGCAAACCGGAAGAGCAGGGATTATTACCGGATAACGAACCTTATGCCGAAGAGAAAGCGAAAGATGATATACAAAAGAAAAGTTATCTCACTTACGGTATGTTGGCAAAATCAAAGGATGCTTGGTTCATGGGTGTTTCACTGGGCGGGGTGTATATCATGTTGGTCGGCATCGCCAGTCAAATTGTACCTCGTTTGATTTCTATAGGATATGAGCCTGCAACAGCAATTTCTTACATGAGTGCTTGCGCCTTGTTCGGTACTTTTGGTGCGTATGGTTGGGGATGGTTGAATAATAAAGTTGGCATTAAACCTGCTTTGCTTACTTATATTGTGTGGTGGATGGTCGCTATCGGCTTCAATTTATTCGAATCGCCGGTTTGTTTGCTTGTTTCCATGATTATGATTGGTTTGGCATTACCGGGTGCAACCAACTATTTTACCTCGTTTATTGCCACAAAATATCCACGTCAACATTATGTAAAAGCTCTCGGATTTATCCATACATTGCAATCCACCTTCCGTTGTTGCGCTTTCTCCATTTTAGCCTTCGGGCTAGCGTATCTCGGCGGATACAGCGGTGCATACGGTTTACTCATCGCCACTGGTGTTATTTCGTTCGTATTGGTTTGCTTCACCAATACAACCCCAATTGAAGATAGATAGTTAAAAGGAGTTCATCGTGAGATTACAAAATAAAATCGCCATCGTAACCGGAGCAAATTCAGGAATCGGTGAAGCCACGGTCAAACTTTTCGCAAAAGAAGGTGCGGTGGTCGTCATGACGGCGCGACGCATCGATCAACTGGAACGCGTTGCCGCCGAGATTTATAAGGAAACCCCGCATGCAAGGTTAAAAATTATTTCCGCTGACGTAACGATTGAGGCGGATTGCAAACGCATCGCCGATGAAACCGTCAACGAATTCGGGCGGATTGATATTTTGGTGAATAATGCCGGTATTGCTGATAAGCATATGCCGATTACCAAGTGCTCGACCGACTGGTGGAATGAAGTCATATTAGTGGATCAAACATCCGTATTTTACCTGACTAAATCCGTATTAGCCCATATGACAAAAGGCTCTATCGTAAATGTTTCCTCTATCGGCGGTGTATTCGGTTCGGCGGGAATTTCCTATTCCGCGGCAAAAAGTGCACTCAACGGCATGACTAAAAATGTAGCGATACAGTTTGCCGGCAAAGGTATTCGTTGTAATGCGGTCTGTCCTGGACCAACGCCAACTCCTTTAAACACGCCGGAAAAACTGGCGACGTTTGACGAATTCGCCGGTCAATGTGCCAAACACATGAATATGAGCCTGCCGCATACGCCGGCATCACAACAGGCGCAATCCATTCTATTTTTTGCGTCCGACGAATCCGATGGTGTCACGGGCCAAATTCTGGTGGTTGATAACGGCATTACTTTATAAGGGGTACGAAAATGAAAGAAGTGGTTATTGTATCCGCCGTCAGAACGCCTATCGGTAGTTTCGGTGGATGTTTTAAGGATATAAGTGCGGTGGATTTGGGCGGCGTTTCTGTGGCGGAAGCATTAAAACGTGCAAGGGTTCAGCCTACCGAAGTGGACGAAGTGATCTTAGGCAATGTGCTGTCCGCCGGGTTAGGACAAAACGTAGCGAGACAGGTGGCGGTTCATGCCGGTATCCCGGTGGAAGCGCCTGCTTTTACGGTGAGCAAAGTATGCGGATCAGGTCTGAAATCCGTGGTATTGGGGGCTCAGGCAATTGCTTGTGGCGATGCCGAGGTGGTAGTCGTGGGCGGTACGGAAAGTATGAGTAATGCTGCCTATGTTGCCCCTGCTTTGCGTTGGGGAGCCAGAATGGGGAATTCGCAACTCATTGATACAATGATTATCGACGGATTGCAGGATGCCTTTTCAAAAACACATATGGGAATAACGGCAGAAAATCTAGCTGAAAAATATCATTTATCCCGTCAAGAGCTGGATATTTTTTCCGTCGCTAGTCAAGTTCGGGCGGAAGAGGCACAAAAAGCGGGTAAGTTCAATGAGGAAATCGTGCCGGTAGAGGTCAAAACGAAGAAAACTTCTGCATTGATTAACCAAGACGAACATCCCCGCCATGGTTCTACGCTCGAAGGATTGACGAAATTATCACCGGCATTCAAAAAAGACGGCGTAGTGACCGCCGGTAATGCTTCCGGTATTAACGATGGTGCGGCAGCCTTAGTTTTAATGAGTAAAGAAAAAGCGCAGCAATTAAATGTAACGCCGCTGGCAACAATTCGTGCTTGGGCGAGTGCCGGAGTGGAGCCGGATATTATGGGATTGGGTCCTGTACCGGCAACTCGTAAAGCGTTACAGAAAGCAAATCTGACAGTAGCAGATTTAGATTTAGTGGAGGCTAATGAGGCCTTTGCATCACAAGCCTTAACGGTAATCAAGGAGCTAGGCTTGGATCCGGCAAAAACTAATGTAAACGGTGGAGCCATCGCACTGGGACATCCTATCGGCGCTTCTGGCGCAAGAATTTTGGTCACGTTGTTATATGAGATGAAACGTCGAAACGTCCAAAACGGATTGGCGACACTATGCATTGGCGGTGGGCAGGGGATCTCATTAGTAGTTACGCGAGAATAAGCGATAAATAACTTGATATAAGCCGATTATTCAAGAATGAATAGTCGGTTTTTATATTGGGAAAATCTAGCTTTTTCCCCGGTTTGGTCTAATTAATATATAAAGATTATCGCGATCAGAATTATAAATCTTTTTTCTTGTTTGGTTTCAGAGATTGAATATAGGTATCAGTAAATTTTTAGAAAAGCCTCTAGTCATTGTAAGTAAATTCATAGTGAAAAGATTCCTCTATGCTATTGTTCCTTTTTACCGACCTTCAAAGAAAAGGAACATAGAAAGGGGCAACGCACCCGAACAATGACAAACAACAATGAACAAATACAACAAAGATAAAAATTCAAAATACTGTTTTTACTGTGATTTTTGACAGAAAAGACGTTATTTAACGAAATTTTGGCGGAAAGTCATGGGAGTTGAACCCACCCGGGAACGCTGGCGTCCCCAACAGGATTTGAAGTCCTGCCACCTCACCGGAGATGACGACCTTCCGTTATTGAAATTGCGGTTACTTTAGCGTAAATTAGTTCGCAATTCAACGCCATTTTGAAATAGGAATTAAAAATGACCGCACTTTTTCAACAACTTCCTTCGGTAGATAAATTTTTAAAAACACCAGAAGGTGAAATGCTTTTAACTGAATTTGGTCATTCAGCTGTCGTGCGTGAATTGCGCCAATTATTGTCTGAAGGGCGCGAGTTTATCAAACAGCATCAAAATTTACCGCACTTTTTTGCCGATCACCTAAGTACATTGCATTATTTACAAGAGCGATTGACTCAACAAAATCATGTACAAATTAAATCAGTTCATAATTTAACGGGTACGGTATTACATACAAATTTAGGGCGAGCATTATGGGCTGAAAGTGCACAACAGGCGGCACTTCATGCGATGAAAGGTAACGTTGCGCTGGAATATGATTTGGAAGAAGGCAAACGCAGTCATCGAGATAATTATATTAGTGAGCTACTTGCACAACTTACGGGCGCAGAAGCTGCTTGTATTGTTAACAATAATGCTGCAGCCGTGCTCTTGATGTTAGCCACCTTTGCAAAAGATAAAGAAGTGATTATTTCTCGTGGTGAGTTAATTGAAATCGGTGGCGCATTTCGCATTCCAGACATTATGGCTCAAGCGGGCTGTAAACTTGTTGAAGTGGGAACAACAAACCGCACACATTTGAAAGATTATCGTCAAGCAATCAACGAAAATACCGCTTTCTTAATGAAAGTACATTGCAGTAACTATCATATTAGTGGATTTACTGCTTCGGTTTCAGAACAAGAATTGGTTGAGCTGGGACGAGAATTTGATATTCCAGTGATGACGGATCTTGGTAGTGGGGCATTGATTGATCTAAGCCAATATAATTTACCGAATGAGCCGACGGTACAAGAAAAAGTCTCACAAGGCGTAAACTTGGTGTCATTCTCGGGTGATAAATTATTGGGTGGAACACAAGCCGGTATTATCGTTGGTAAAAAAGAGTGGATTGCTCAGTTACAAGCTCACCCATTAAAGCGCGTATTACGTTGCGATAAAGTGATTTTAGCGGGGCTTGAGGCAACATTACGCCTTTATCTTCAACCTGAAAAACTTACTGAGACATTGCCAACTTTACATTTGCTCACCCAATCAATAGATGTATTAAAAGAAAAAGCCAAACAACTTAAAGCCTGTTTAGCAAACCGCTTAAAAGATTACCAGGTTGAGATTGAAGAAAGCTTTGCTCAAATTGGTAGTGGCTCTCAACCGATGGCGACGATTCCTTCTCTCGCGGTGACGATTGCCGAAAAAACAGAGGCAAAATTGACCGCACTTTTGACAGTATTCAAAGCCTTAGAACAGCCGATAATCGGTCGTGTTGAGAAAGGAAAAATTTGGTTAGATTTACGTAGCGTGGCAGACTTTAAGGCATTATTAGATACGGTGGAAAAATTATGATCATAGTAACATCAGGGCACGTCGATCATGGTAAAACAGCCCTTTTGCAAGCGCTGACAGGCACGAATACCGCCCATTTACCGGAAGAAAAAAAACGAGGCATGACTATTGATTTGGGTTATGCCTATTTGCCTTTAAAAGATAAAGTACTCGGGTTTATTGATGTGCCTGGCCATGAAAAATTTCTCGCCAATATGTTGGCAGGGCTTGGCGGCGTGCATTATGCGATGCTTATAGTTGCCGCTGATGAAGGGATTGCCGCACAAACTAAAGAACATTTAGCGATTTTACGTCAGCTTCAGTTTACTGAAATTATGGTGGTAATTACCAAGGCTGATCGAGCAACGGCTGAGCAAATTGAGGCACTAAAAACACAAATTCAGACGGATTATCCATTCTTAGCTGAATCTCATTATTTTATTACATCGGCACAAACAGGCTTAGGGATTGATGCGTTACGCGATTATTTAGCCAATTTACCTGAATTAGCTGAAATGGATAAACCGTTCCGTTACGCCATTGACCGTGTTTTTAGCGTGAAAGGGGCGGGGACAGTAGTAACAGGGACAGCATTTGCGGGAACGGTGGCCATTGATGACGAACTTTTCCTTTCTACAGGACAAAAGGTTCGAGTTAAAAATATCCATGCTCAAAATACACCGAGTGAGAAAGGCTTGGCTGGTCAACGCTTAGCGCTCAATTTAAACGTTGATTTAGATCGTACTCCAATGCAGCGCGGCGATTGGTTGTTAGCCTCAGAACCACTTGAGCCAACCGATCGTATTACCATTGAAATTACACCTGAAGTGAATTTGAAAGACAGTCAGCCTGTACACATTTATCATGCGGCAAGCCGTACGACGGGTAAGCTTACTTTGCTTGAAAGCAAAAATGCAATGAAAAATGACCGCACTTTAGCGGAGGTCATTTTAGAACAACCATTATTTTTGGTATTCGGGGATAAATTAATTTTACGTAGTGGTGATGCGAAAGCGTTAATTGGTGGTGCCAAGGTACTCGAAATTCATTCACCAAAACGTTATAAGCGCACAGAGGCTCGTCTAGCGTTCTTGGCTAAACTTAATCAGGCTCAAACCGCCACACAACGCATCGGATTGACCTTACAAAAAGAGGCAATTTCAGCTCAAGCTTTAATGTGGAGTGAGCAACTAACTGAAAATCAGCTGGCTGAAGCATTAGCTAAGAATGGCGATATCCGTTTCCAAAATTGGTGTTTTAATCGCGATTATCAACGTGAAAAAACGCAGCAAATTTTGACCGCACTTGCTACCTATCATGAGCAACATAATGATCAGCTAGGTTTGAGTAAAGCCCGTTTATATCGTATTGCGACACTAAACCAACCGGAAAATCTGATTTACCATTTTATTGAACAAATGCTTGATGAAGGCCAATTGCAGCAGACTCGTGGTTGGTTACATTTGCCTTCACACAAAATCCAATTCTCAGCCGAAGAGCAAAGCTTATGGCAAGCGGTGTTAGCTGAATTTGAGAAAGTGCATGGTCAAGCCATTTGGGTGCGTGATATGGCAACAGCCTTGGCGCAAGATGAAAGTGTGATGCGTAATTTTATGTATAAAGCAGGTAAATTGGGCTATCTTACGCCAATCGTAAAAGACCGTTTTTTCCTGACTGAGAGCATTTATGCTTATGCTCGCTTAATCAAGCAAATGGCAGGTGAGGAAGGTAAAATAGCGGTTAATGAATTACGTGATAAGCTTAATTTTGGTCGAAAATTGACAGTGCAATTAATGGAATATTTTGACCGTACTGGCTTTTTACGCCGTAAAGGCAATGATCACATTCTACGTGATAAAGATACATTTGATTTATAGGATAACACATGAAAAAGACATTCATTTCAGCCTTAATTTTAACCGCACTTTTTACGGTAACAGGTTGCGAAGATAAAGAAGCGAAAGCAACCATTGAGCAACAAACACAGACAATTGCACAGCTGACGGCAGAAAATACGCAATTAAAAGCTGAAAAAGAAAAGGCGGAGAAGGTTATTCCGGCAATTATTGTTCAAGATGATGTGATTTTTGATAAAGAGGAAACCATTAAATATCCTAAATCGACCAAAGAAGATGAATATGCGCCTGTAGAAGGTAAACTTCATTACAGCATTTCTACACTAAAAACGAATATTGAATGGTTAGATACACTACTTTTAGAACAAATTTCCAAAAATGCTGATGGCAAACCAAGAAGCCGCGAGCAAATTATAGCAGATTACCAAAAAGCATATGATGAAGCTAAGAAAGAGATGTTGGAATCCCCGATAATGGGTGTTGATGAAACCTTAGATTTAGCATTTAATCACCAAAGAGGTAAGCTTGCTGTATTTTTAATAAATTATTACAGCTATGGCGGTGGCGCTCATGGCGTTGGGGGCTACCATTATCTTAATATTGATTTAGAAACCCAAAAACTACTTTCATTTGATGATGTGTTTAAACCAAATCAGCAAGCTAAATTAAAAGAGCTGCTTTGGGAACGTTATACTCGATATGGCGAGGTAAAAGATGAGGAAGCATTTACATCAAAAGACGCTTTTGAAGTGACCGACAATTTCTATTTAGATCATGATGGAATTCACTTTGTATATAATGTGTATGAAATTGCGTCTTATGCAGAAGGACCACAGGAGCTGGTGATTGAGTGGTGGAATGCCCCTGCTTTATTGAAGCCTGAATTTCTTCAGAAACAGTATTATCCCGTTTCGAGTAATACGGCAGAATAACAAAGTGCGGTTAATAATGGCCGCATTTTTATTGGCCTTTTTTCACCCAGTATTTAAAAGGTGTGTCTTGGGTTTCACTCGCTAAAAGGGTGTGTTCCATAAATTGGCAGAAGCTTGGAATATCGCGAGTCGTGGCAGGGTCATCCGCTAAAATAAGCAGCACTTCACCAGCATTCATGTGGCGAATGTTTTTTCTCACAAGCATTACAGGTTCAGGACAACGTAAACCAACGGTATCAAGGGTTTTATCGACAGTAATTTCAGTCATTGTTATTCATCAGTTTTATTGAAATTGAGCTACATCATACAATAATTATGAGGAAATTTCGATAAATCCGCTATCAATGATAAACTACGCAACAAATTCATTTGAACAATTATTTCATGGCTGAATATCTTATCCCCAAAAGTGCGGTCGTTTTTGAAGAAGAAATTAAGAAAAGTCGATTTATCACGTATTTGCAACATACGGAAGGACTTGAACAAGCCAAAGCTTTTTGGGCAGAAATTAAAGCACAGCACCCTAATGCCCGTCATCATTGTTGGGCAGCAGTAGCCGGCAAGCCAACAGATTCGCAGCAATTAGGTTTTTCTGATGATGGTGAGCCAGCAGGTACAGCAGGAAAGCCAATGCTATCCGCTTTACAGGGTAGCCAAGTTGGTGAAATCAGTGCTGTTGTTGTTCGTTATTATGGTGGCATTTTATTGGGCACGGGGGGATTAGTTCGTGCTTATGGAAATGGTGTGCAACAAGCTTTAAAATTATTAGAAACTGAACGAAAAGTAGAGCGTCAGTTATTCCAAGTTCGTTGTGATTATGCACAATTAAATTGGATCCAAATTTTATGTGAACAACATCAAATTGAAATTTATCAGCAAGATTTTCAAGTGCAGATTACATTGCAGTTAGGCATTAGTGAAGATCAAATTAAACCTTTTGAACAAGCATTAATTGAGCGTTCGGCAGGAACGTTGAAATTAGAAGAAATGAATTAAGCGAGATATTGTGCATATTTTATCCATTATTCGGATTATCGGCATTTTGATCATGTGCTTTTCCGGCACGATGCTGATTCCAGCCTTTGTGGCGCTTATTTATGGCGATGGCGGCGGTAAAGCGTTTATGCAAGCTTTTGCATTAAGCTTAACCGTGGGCATGTTGCTTTGGTGGCCTTGTCATCACCACAAACAAGAATTACGATCTCGTGATGGTTTCTTAATTGTGGTGGCATTTTGGTTTGTTTTGGGCGGGCTAGCCACCTTGCCATTGTTATTATTTGATTCACCTCATTTAACAGTGGCTTCTGCCGTATTTGAGGCATTTTCCGGGCTAACAACCACGGGCGCCACAGTCATGACTGGGTTAGATAATTTACCGAAAGCCATTCTGTTTTACCGTCAATTTTTACAATGGTTAGGCGGCATGGGGATCATCGTACTTGCGATTGCGATTATTCCTTTATTGGGTATTGGCGGAATGCAGTTATACCGAGCGGAAATGTCTGGTCCAATGAAAGATCAGAAAATTCAGCCAAGGATAGCAGAAACGGCAAAGGCATTATGGTTTGTTTATTTCTTTTTAACCATGTCTTGTACCTTGGCTTATTGGCTAGCAGGTATGACACCGTTTGATGCACTTACACATAGTTTCTCGACGGTATCCATTGGCGGCTTTTCTACGCACGATGCCAGCATCGGTTATTTTAATAGTTCGGCGATTAATTTTATCACGGTTATTTTCTTGTGG
>ENA-OWLI01000126-OWLI01000126.1-metagenome-genome-assembly--contig:-NODE-126-length-13307-cov-5.865681_pt1 | contig 13307 bp, 13 predicted proteins | sample MGYA00245346_ERZ651096 | MGnify/ENA primary metagenome ERZ651096 (study PRJEB26857, sample SAMEA4031766) | metagenome | biome: human; feature: oral; material: saliva | place: Philippines | collected 2014...
TGCTTATAATCAACGTATTACAAGCATACAAGAAGTGACAGAAGTGACAGCAAAGTTGATTTTCATAATATCACGACCTCTCATTAGATGTTGGCAGTACTATGTCTTGTGAAATTTTAATTCCTCTTTCATTGCGAATTGCTTTCCATAACTTTGCAAAAGTTACCGACTAAAATATGTTAACGCACAACATTTAATTTACCTCCAAACAGTCAAAAAAGTAGGGGGTATTGTTGCAAAAGACAGATAATTTCCATAACTTTGCAAAAGTTACCGACTAAAATATGTTAATATGACCATTCAAGAACAGATAAAACAACGGATAGACGAAGCTGAACCAGGAACGGTTTTCTTTGTCAATGACTTTGCTGAGTTTGATAATGAATATGTCAGTAAGTTATTATCGACGATGAAAGGTTTTGGTGTTCTTGAACGCCTCGCAAAAGGCATATACTATAAGCCGATAGTAACTAACTATGGCAATGTATATCCTTCGGCAGAGAAGATTGTAAAACTGATCGCAGAACATGAAAATGCGGAGATTCTACCAACAGGAGAATATGCTTTGAACGCCCTTGGTTTGTCAACACAGGTTCCGATGAAGGCAATCTATCTAACAACAGGATCGCCGAGGACTATAACTATAGGGAACAAGAAAATAAGACTGAAGCACAGAACTCCCAGCACATATTCGTATCACAGCAAGTTAATGCCATTACTTGTTTTAGCACTCAAGGCAAAGGGGCAATCAAACATAACTTCTGCTGATACAAATAGAATTGAGAAGTTAATCTCTGACTCAACCGAAAAGCAACAGATAAAAACGGATTTGGCAACAGCGCCAGTCTGGGTTCGCAAGTATATAAAACCAATAATAGAAAAGTATGAGCATTTGGCAAGATAAGACAATCGAAGAGCGTATCGCAATCGTACAGAATACAGCATTGAGAACAAATATAGAGGACTTGGCTATAGAGAAGGACTGGTGGGTAACGATTACCCTCAAAGCACTTTTCTCTACGTCATTTTCGGAGTTCCTGCTTTTCAAAGGCGGAACAAGTCTTTCTAAAGGTAAATGGGAGAACATTGATTTAAGAAGGTTCAGTGAGGATATAGACATATCTCTTAGCAGAAGTTGGTTTACTGAAACGGAAGAAAAACAGAAGCTATATCCTTTTGCCAAGTGCGAGAATAATAATCAACTGAAAAGCTTGCGGAAGGCATCGAGGGAGGTTATTTTCGAGCGACTTTCTCCTGAGTTAAATGAGCAACTTGCAAAATTGGGAGCTAAAGATTTCTACGTCGAGAATGTAAAGAGTATCATGCAAGACGGTGTTGAGATTCCTATTGATACAGACCGTGACCCAGTAGTGCTGAATGTTGTCTATCCCAGCATCTTAGATGAAACAAATGAATACATTCAGCCAAAGGTCAAAATCGAAATCAGCTGTATGTCTATGGATGAACCTTTTGAAAACCGAGCATTAACTTCACTGATTTATGATACTTTTAACGAAGTGGATAATGCTACCCAATGCTTTGTTCCTACGGTACTTCCTATCCGGACTTTTTTGGAAAAGGCATTATTGCTTAATGAGGAATATCAGAAGAAGTCGCCCAGAAGCGAAAGAATGAGCCGTCACCTTTATGACTTGGAGAGATTGATGGACACCTATTCAGAAACAGCTATCAACGACTCAGAACTTTATAAAAGTATCATAGAGCATCGCAAGAAATTCTATCATATCAGTTCTGTGGATTATGACTCTGATAAGCGAGAGAATATTAAGATCTGGCCTACTGGAGAGATAGAAAATTTGTTCCGAGATGATTACAAAGCAATGATAGAGTCATTTATTTATAACGAGAATCCATTGACTTTTGACCAACTGCGGGAAAGAATTCTATTGTTAGAGGATAAATTTCGAGAAAACACATAGTACCGAAACAAGATTATTTGGTTCAATGAAGGTGGAATTAGGTGGAGGCTACCTGGTGGTACTTATGAGATGCCATCTCTCAACAATAACTATCTTGAAAAAAGAAGCAAAATATTACATAAACTTCTTATAGAAAAACATTTTATAATAAATTTTGTTTATCTTTGTGTTTGATCTTCCGTAAATCAAAAAAGTATTATTTATATAAAAGTACTGATATGAAACAAATCTACATCTTGTTAATAGCCCTACTCATGGGCTTATCAGCTAAAGCAGAAAGCTCTGGTACTTGTGGACCTAATCTAAAATGGCACCTTACTGATGATGGAGTTTTAACCATTACAGGAAAAGGGGAAATGTATGATTATTCATACACACCATGGAGTTACGATGATCTTACAAGAGTTATAATAGGTAATGGCGTTACGACAATAGGAGAGGCAGCTTTCAGATCTTGTAGCCATCTAACTTCTGTAACCATTCCCAATAGTGTTACGACAATAGGAGGTTGGGCTTTCAGCGGTTGTAGCTCTCTAACTTCTGTAACCATTCCCAATAGTGTTACGACAATTAAGGAATATGCTTTCAGCGATTGTATTTATAACCATAGAACAACCAAAACTAATCAGAAATATCCGAGTGTAAATCTTTAATTACCAGCATATTCTAAAATTTAACACTTTTCGGTTGCCATTTGTCGCTTCCCAAATTTCCACATATTTTTGAGACGTATTTCTGACGTGGAGAATTTGCGGGGCTTGTTTTTTGTCACACCGTGCAGACAGTTGACAAGGGTTTACAACCGTTTACGACAAGCGACAATAACCGCCCCGATATGCGGAAACAGTCACACTGTGTAGAAAAGCGACAATGGTTGACTTCCGTTCACATCCGTTTACCATTTCAGAGATATAGGATTGAAGAAATGAACCATTAAACGATAAAACGGTATGAAAGCAACCAGAAAATGCAGTTTTTGCGGCAAGTCCTTTGTAACCCGAAGCGGTATGCAAAGATATTGCAGTGAGGCTTGTCAGGCAGAAGCCAAACGAGCCAGAGTGATGCAGAAGAACAACCTCTTCAAAGTCGCCCAACCCTTGATGGAGATACAGCATCAGGAGTATCTCACCTTTTCCAAAGCAGCCATCCTCATGGGCTGTTCCCGACAGTACATTTACAAACTTGTAGCCATCGGCAAGCTGAAAGCCTCACGCATCAGCAACCGCATGGCATTCATCCGCAGAGCCGACATCGAGCAGATGTTGGAGGGCAATCCCTATCACCGCATCCTGCCCGGCAACACCTCCACACCAAGGAAATCATCTTCATCTTCCTTACCTGCCAAAAGAGAAAAAAGGGAAAAGGAAAGCGAAGAAGTGTTGGACTTCTATTCGGGCGAGGAGGTGATGTCCCTTTTTAAGGTAAAGCAGTCATGGCTTTACACTTCCGCCAAGCGTAACCATATCCCCATCTGCCGTATCGCAGGAAAGAACTATTACAGCAAGAAGCATATTGACGAGTTTTTCGGTGTGGCAGTTGATATTAGCGAAATTACCGACTGGCTACTGACCGAGGAGGTGGAGGAACTGTTCGGCATGAAGCCGACCGCACTCCGTGCCTACACCTATCGCCATAAGATACCCACTAAAAGAGAGTACGGGCGTACCTATTACTCCAAATCACATTTGAACGAACTCCGCAGAACTGACCTTGTGAACGATGAACGCTACTATACCGTTGAGCAGGTGCAGCAAATCTATGGTCTTTCGTCAGCCAACATCTGCCATATCGTCAAGGTGAAGCACATCGAAAAGATAAAGGTGGGTGTGAAAAACCTGCTTTTGCGCTCAGATGTGGAGCGTGTCATGGCTGAAAGGAACAAATAACCGTGAAAAATCGGGATTATCGAAAATTATTTCAAAATGATGTATCGTGGAGGTATTCACGGATATTTCACGTTGTTCCTTTGCCATCGGAAACATGGATACAACTCCAAAATGTATACAACCAATTAAAACATAATTATTATGAGTAAATGCAAAACAGTTACCTTGCGTAAGCGCAAGATTAAGAACGGGACACAGTATTCACTATGCCTTGACTACTATCCCGGCTACCGTGACAATGTCACCATGAGAGTGATTACACGTGAAGCCTTAGGAATTTACATCTTCGCCAAACCTGCAAACCAGCAGGAACGGGACTTCAACGCACGCATGATGAAGAAAGCGGTCATCCTGCGCAACCAGCGCTACGAAGCCATTTTCAATGAAAACAACGGCTTTTTTGACAAGACCAAGATGAAGGGCGATTTCCTTGCCTATTTCAAAGGACTGGCTGACCGCAAGAATATCAAGTGGCAGCACGTATACAAGCATTTCCAGCGGTTCGTGAACGGCAAATGCACCTTTGAGGAGGTGGATGTGGATTTGTGCCGCAAGTTCATGGAATACCTGCTTGATGCACCCCAATCCATCCACACCAACCAAAAGCTGCACATCAACTCCGCAGCAGGCTATTGGTCAACTTTCCGTGCCGTGCTGCACACCGCTTACCGTGACAGGAAGATAAAGGAGAACCCAAACGGCTTCTTAGACCGCATCGAGTGCATTCCCACCATCAGGGAGCATTTGAGCCAAGAGGAACTGATACGGCTTGCCGAAACACCCTGTGAGGAGGAGGTCTTGAAAAAAGCTTTTCTTTTCGCCTGTCTTACGGGACTGAGAAAGAGCGACATCAGACAGCTCACGTGGCAGCAGATACAACCATACACCAACGGCAGGATGTTCGTTACCACCCGTATGCAGAAAACCAAAGAAATAGTGCATAACCCCATCAGTGATGAAGCCTATGGACTGCTGGGAGAACGGGGCGAGGGACTTATCTTTGAGGATTTCAAGGACAAGATGCTGCAAGGACCACTCCAACGGTGGCTCACGGCAGCAGGGATAACCAAGAAAATCACCTTTCACTGTACCCGCCACAGCTTCGGAAGCCTGCACGTGGAAATGGGAACGGACATGGCTGTCATCCAAGCCTATCTCGGACATAAGAACATTACCACCACACAAATCTATTCCAAGATAGCAGCGCAGCAGATGTGTCAGGTGGTGGACAAGATAACCTTGAAGCGCAAGGAGGCATAAATGTCTCACATTGACAGGTATTCAGAGGGGCGGTTATGGCTACAAGGCTATAATCGCCCCTCTATGTTTTTGGCTTGATGCCACCATTTATAAGCCCCTCAGAGTATGAAACAGAGTATGATATGATGACATTTCGTGAAATACATTGAAAAAGACCGTTCTAACCGCAAATAACGGGCAGTAATTGGGAAAAATAGCATTAACTTTGCACAAAATAATACAGGAACATTCAATCTCTCAACGAAATATGGAATCATCAATCAAGGACAAATACATCATCTTGGGCTTTGTCGGCTTCGCCATCGTCCTAATATCTTCCATTGCCACGCTGGTAATAGCGGACAGCTTCAACCAAGACAACTTTGTCAGGTGGATAGTATTCGTATGCTGTAACCTGTTGGGATGGTTGCTCTATCTCTCCTTTCAGACACTTATCTTTGATACATACGAAATCTACAAAATCAAGTTCGGCAAGAAAGAAACGATTGCCGAAGCCATAGAGGTGCAGGAAGAACTGTCACAAAATACACTTGAAGAAGCCACATCTGTGCCTGGACCTACATCAGTCCCTGAGCCTGTACCCGAATCATCCCCGACAAAAGAAGAGACACTTATCCAAACACAACCGATAGAGCTTACTATCGCCCCGGATCTTCACGAAAAGAACCGTGCCAATTACGCAAGCAGAGAGCAACGGGAAAAGGAAGAGCGCATCCGCATGGTCATGGAGTATTGCCATTATTACCTGCCTCGCATTGCCGACCAAGAAACCGTGAACCACATCTGTACTGAGGTGGACAAATGGATGAATCTTAACACTTATACCCCGAAGCCCATACAAAGACCGTTTACCAAAGACATCAACAACATTCCACTCCGTCACTTCGTATGGAATATCTCTGAGCGTTTCCTGTACAAGAGATACTACAATGGGGATAACCGTGCCAAGTTCATCAAAGCCCTTTTCCCGAAATCGTTTGCTGATACAGACTTATCAACCATCAAGAATTTCAAGGTAGAGCCGTTAAAGACGGAAATTCCCATTGATGAACCCGAAAACGGCAAACTTGATTTCCACTATCCCGAGGATTATGTGCGGAATTAGGATAATCACGACACCAACGACAACCATCCGGTAACTCATAACCGCCTGTTTTACATCGTTTCCCGAGTAATTTTACCCGTCATTTATGGCTGGGCTTAATTATTCGGGAATTATTTTGCAATGACGTGTCGTGGAGATATTCACGGATATATCATTTCAGTCCTTTGCGCCAAGTCTTACAAAAGAGACGAGTACGCGAATGGAAAAATCAATTCTTACCTTCAACGACCTCCCCGAGGTTGTCGCTCAGCTTCGAGACGAAGTGATGAGCCTGAAAAGCCTGCTCGCCGAGCAGCGCAGTGTGAACAATGCCAAAACGGTGGACACCCACGTGCCCATGTCTGTGGACGAGGCAGCAGAGTATTTAGGTATCCCTAAGGGTACGCTCTACATGAAACTGTCAGAAGGGACAATCCCTGCCACCAAGCCCGGCAAACGCTATTGCCTTTACCGTGACGAACTGGACAAGTGGCTGGAAACCGCCCGAAAGAATCCCATACCGTTGTCAGACGAGGAACTGAACAAGTCCTTATCCTCTTCCCACCGTCGCAAGCCCAACCCACGTAACTGGTGAATGATATGGAAGAGGATAAGAACTATATCAACCTGATACGTGGCGACCTCACAAAAGCATCCCAAGCGCATAACGGTATGCCCGACAGTGTAGGCATGATGAATATCAAGACGGCAAACCAAACCATTCTTGAAGCATCGTTATTGCCTACGCCCCGTGCGCTGTGGGACAGCTTTTGGTACGAGGGGGAACTCTCCTGCTTGTTTGCCGATTCCAACGTGGGCAAGTCCATCCTTGCCGTGCAGATAGCCGACCGCATCGCCCGAACCGACAATGTGCTGTATCTGAACTTTGAACTGTCCGAAAAGCAGTTCCAGCTCCGCTATACCAACGAGCATGGAGAGCTCTACACCTTTCCCGACAAACTCTATCGGGTGTCTATTGACTGCAACCAGCTTTTGGATGCCAACTTTGAGGAAGCTATCATAGGCGGCATTGAACAGATGGCTGTGCAGACCGACTGCAAGATTTTCATCATTGACAATCTTACCTACCTGTGTTGCGCCATGGAGAAAGGCGATGCCGCAGGACGGCTGATGATTCAGCTGAACAATCTCAAAAAGAGATATGCGCTCTCTATCCTTGTCCTGGCACATACGCCCAAACGCTCTTTGGATTGTCCCATCACATCCAACGACCTTGCCGGAAGCAAACGGCTCTACAATTTCTTTGACAGCGTGTTCACCATTGGAAAAAGTGCCCAAGACGGAGGGCTTCGCTATGTGAAGCAGCTTAAAGTGCGCTATGGCACGTTCTCTCATGATGCGGATAATGTAATCGTTTACGAGATTGACAAGGTGGATGCTTTCTTGCAGTTCGTGTTCAGGGGCTATTCCACGGAAAAGGAACACTTGAAAAAATTGGGCGACAATGAATCAAGCCAAAGGGATTGCCAAATTCTGCAACTCTCCCAATCGGGCAAGTCCGTCAGGGAGATAGCCTCACAGGTGAATTGTGGCAAGTCCACCGTAAACCGTATCATCCAGCGCAGCAAAGAGAGTAAAAACGCAGGTGTCCCAAGTGTCCCACTGTCCCAACCCTTAGAGTGTGGGACAATGGGACAGGATGGGACAGCCGACAATCAACCATCAAAAACGGACTAAGCTATGGGCAATTATTCATTACAGAAGTATAAAGGAACGGCAACACGGCATACCTGCCCCAAATGCGGAGACAGGCATTCTTTCGTCTATTACGTGGACGAAAATAATGTGCCGTTGCATCCATCGGTCGGCAGATGTAACCACGAAAGCGGTTGTGGGTATCACTACACTCCGAAAGAGTATTTTCAAGAGCATCCTGAACACAGAACTACCAATGATTTCTCTTTTGACAGGCAAAGAGCAGAGCAGAAGAAAGTGAAGCAGCAAAGTAAGCCGACAGCCATCGGCTATATTCCCCCTCACTATGTGGAGAAGTCGCAAAGCGAGCGTAGCAATTTCTTCCGTTTCCTCTTCACACTCCTTACTTCCTACTATGGCGACAAGGCGAAAGAGGTGTTGAAGCGGTTGTTGGAGGAATACCGTTTGGGGGCTACCCGTGACGGCTCTGTTATCTTTTGGCAGATAGACAGGACGGGCAAGGTACGCACGGGAAAGGTGATGCAGTACAATCCCGAAGACGGACACCGTATCAAGGGAGGACAGACATCGGCAGTGAACTGGATACACAGCATATTGAAAAAGCAGCGTGTGTTGGCAGAGGATTGGCAACTATCCCAATGCCTTTTCGGGGAACACTTGTTGAAAACGCATCCCGACAAGGTGGTGGTCTTGGTGGAATCCGAGAAGAGTGCCGTTATCGGTTCTGCTATCTTCCCCGATTATGTATGGCTGGCTACGGGTGGTAAGAGTCAGATGAGAGAAGAGAAACTCCGTGTACTGTCAGGGCGAACCGTGCTTCTCTTTCCCGATGCCGATGCTTATGCCGAGTGGAAACAGCGAGCCGAGAGCATGTACTTTTGTAAGGTGGTGGTTTCGGACATCATCGAAAGGAATGCCACCCCGAAACAAAAAGAAGCCCATATCGACATAGCCGATTGGATTATCTTTCAGATACGGGAGGGCAAGGTGATGAGTACAGCCAACCACTTGGTCGAGGCTGAGAGAATCCTCCAGCGGATGATAGAGAAGAATCCCGTCCTGCAAAAACTGATAGACGATTTAGACCTTGTGCTGGTCGGTGCATCTCCAATCGGCAACGATGATGAAAAACCTCCCTGACGGAGGAGAGCGGAAGCCGTAGGCTGGAGTTTGCAGACAATGGCTTGCCATTGATATAGCCCACTATAACTACACGCTCCGCTTACGTAGTTGTGGGCTCTCCCGAGGGGATTAGGGTTTTACCCTAATGACCCACTCAGGGCGTTTCTCCCCTGAGAACCCAGAGCAAAGAGTGACCCTCTCTTTGCAATCTCCGCTTATGGGTTGCACCCCTAAGAACCCCATGCGTTTACGGACAGCGGAAAAGCAAACAATAAAGTACAAACCAAAAAACAAGTATCTATGGCAACAAAATCAAGCATACATATCAAGCCCTGCAACATCGCATCGAGCGAGGCTCACAACAGGAGGACTGCCGAATACATGCGCCACATCGGAGAGTCCAGAACCTATGTGGTTCCAGAACTCTCCACCGATAATGAGCAGTGGATAAATCCCGACTTCGGCAGTCCGGATTTGCGGATGCATTATGACAATATCAGACAGATGGTAAAGGAAAAGACCGGACGTGCCATGCAGGAAAAGGAGCGTGAACGCAAAGGCAAGAACGGTAAAATAGTCAAGATTGCGGGATGCTCCCCCATACGTGAAGGAGTGCTGCTTGTCAGGTCGGACACCACACTGGCAGACGTGCGTAAATTCGGTGAGGAGTGTCAAAGACGCTGGGGAATCACACCGCTGCAAATCTTCCTGCACAAGGATGAAGGGCATTGGCTGAACGGTCAGCCGGAAGCGGAAGACAGGGAAAGCTTCAAAGTCGGGGACAGATGGTTCAAGCCGAACTATCATGCCCATATCGTTTTCGACTGGATGAACCACGAAACAGGAAAGAGCCGAAAGCTCAATGACGATGACATGATGCAGATGCAGACCCTTGCATCCGACATCCTGCTGATGGAACGCGGGCAGTCAAAGGCTGTCACTGGTAAGGAGCATCTGGAACGGAACGACTTTATCATTGAGAAGCAGAAAGCTGAACTGCAACGCATGGATGCAGCCAAACGGCACAAAGAAGAACAGATAAATCTTGCCGAGCAGGAACTGAAACAGGTGAAATCAGAAATACGCACTGACAAGTTAAAGAAGACAGCCACCACGGCAGCGACAGCCATAACTAGTGGAGTTGCTTCTCTTTTCGGGAGTGGAAAACTGAAAGAACTGGAACGTGCCAACGAAAAACTGCAAGACGAGGTTTCAAAACGGAACACCAATATTGAAAAATTGCAGAGCCAAGTACAGCAGATGCAGAAACAGCATGATACGCAAATCCACAATCTCAGAGAAATGCACAGGCAGGAACTTGACATGAAAGAAAAAGAACTGTCACGGCTCGCCAGAATCATAGACAAGGCTTTCAGGTGGTTTCCGATGTTCAGGGAAATGCTGCGCATGGAAAAGTTTTGTGCCATGCTGGGATTCTCTAAAGAAATGACTGAAAGTCTTATAGTCAAAAAAGAAGCCCTGAAATGTAGCGGTAAAATCTATTCCGAGCAACACAGGCGGAACTTTGATATAAAGGATGATATTTTAAGGGTGGAAAATGACCCTGACGATGAAAGCAGGCTGAACCTGACAATAAACAGGAAGCCGATTGCCGACTGGTTCAGGGAGCAATGGCACAGGCTTAGATATGGAGCAAGAGTGCCGCAACAGGAAGAAAGAAAAAGTAGAGGATTCAAATTATAATAGAAGCAATTTGATTAGTAATCTAAAAGCACTCCGATAACGATTAGAGTGCTTTTAGATTGTTTATCATTAATTATCAAAGCAAGTGCAGTTTAAGATTTTACTGAAGTTTGCATTAATAAAGAATATACTACAGCTGATATATGCGCAACATATTGTGACGCTTGTGATTCATTTCCCTTGAAATCCTTAACAAATACCGCTAAGGTATAACTGATATTATTAGGCAGACATATATAGGCAACATCATTGTGAGCTGCAAGAACACCATTTTCATTAACATAACCTGAACCTGTCTTATGCGCTATAACAACCCCTTCTTTATCAAGAAGTGGAGCTGCTATCCTATCTACACCTGTTTTGCATTCTTTTAACGTATTCTTAATGAAACTTTGTTTCTCATCATCGATAAGACCTTCAGTAAACAAACGATTCATCAACATTGCAGCACCAAGAGGAGATGTATAGTTAGAGTAAGCCTTGTTATGGTCAGCCGACATTTCCTCTTCCGTATAAGCTATCTGAAAACTTGAACGAGGAATGAGTGTGGCTATAAAACTATCTGTTTGAGCGACATTAACCATATCCTTAAACATAAGGTTGCTTGCATTGTTGTCACTCTGAGTAAGAGTATAACGCAGCAAATCTCTCACTGTCAATGATATGACTGGCCCTGAATAATCTTTCAGCATAGGACTCCAAGTCTTTGGGTCAAGTTTATCCCTATTTATATTTACTAAGGTATCAAGTGAAATTCCTTTATTGTCAAAGTCATTACAAAGAGCTAATGCCTGATGAACCTTAAACACACTCATCATAGGATAAACACTCTTATTATTGACCTTAACCGTATCTCTGTTATTAACAATAACCGCCACACCAATTTCGCCAGGACAAGCTGAGACAATTTGAGAAATGCTATCAGTCAAAACATTTGTTAAAGGAGGATTTGCGCTATCTTTTGTCGCTGATTTATGGAACAATGAAAATACCAAGATGAAAATGCAAACTAAAGCTATACTCAAAACTACGATTTGTTTTTTTCTGTTTTTTTCCATGTTTATATTATTTATATTTGTTTGACGAGAATATCTTTATTTGCCGACAAAGGTACATAACTTTACGGAAAAATATGTTTCTAAAATATATAAATAGACAGCTGTGGGGAAAATGTGGGGAAAAATTAGATAATTAAAAAGGCTAAATGACTGGAAATAATCACTTAGCCTTTTAATCCGTACCCAGACCCGTACTTCGTAATTGCTGCGCCCATCATTCAAGACTGTCAAATCGGGTCTTTCCTGTCAAGCCAATGATGCCTATGCGTATGCCAAACACATGGATTACGGATTTCTCGTTCCGTGAACAAACACTTTATCCGCAACTCTGCTATGTGGTGTATTGGCTTAACTCCATTTCTATGGGCAACACTTTTGTTGCAGATTTCAAGCAGCTTTTATCGAAATACCCATCAGTAAGAACTCGTTTATTAGGCTTTCCTCATAATTGGGAACAAGAGCCTTTGTGGAGATAAAATAATTGCCCTGTTTCTTAAAAAGCACTGGGGCAAACCAGCTCCGTCTTTAATTGTTTCCAATAAATGGATTGTTTCAAGCCCCTATAGAAAGAGAACAAAAATTCCTGTGTGAAAATTAATCTACGACAAGGAGCAAGCAAGGAGCAATATCAAACAAAAATCAATACCTTTGCAGTACATATGAGATAGACCAAAACAAAAGTGGAATATCGGAAACGAATAGCAAGGAAAAGAGAAGAAACGACCCAAGTTGATGTCCTTTTTGAGTTAATAATCAATAAAAGCGTTAAATCTTCACCTTTTAGAATGTGCAATTAAAAATAACAACCATATTTCTGACTTATTATCTATAAAATATTGAGTAATAATCGGTTGTAAATACGGAGATTGTTTAAGTTTGGACGAAATTTCCTTACCTGCATCTATTCAAAAGATAGGGATACAAGCTTTTATTGGTTGCATTTCATTAAGATTAGTTATCCTACCCCCAAAGGTGGAAATAGAAAATAATGCCTTTGACTTGTGCAAGAATGTTGTAATAAAAGAAATTCAAAAGTGACATTAATAGCTTATATTCTTAGACTACTGAAAGTACCCTTTACAAATAAGAATTTGAGAGGAGTTTTTTGGACTCACCCTGATAGGGATAATCTATTAGGGTATGCAAGGATATTATCTTATTATGGGATTAAAATAAATGCAAAAAAAATCGATAGTTTAGATTCTATAGACAAACAAGAACTTCCATACCTTTATTTTGGAAGAGAAAAGTTTATAAAACATTATTGCAAAAAAGATAAGAGCAAAGATAGCACAAAAAATTATATAATATTATCACATTATAAATGGTTTAAAAATAATCATATAGGAGAAACTCCTACATATATCCTAAATGGAGAAAAACTTCCATCAGGAATAACTATATTAGATATTATTAATGCATGTTAGTTATGAAACAGAATTATTTAGTCCTCTTTTTACTCATTCCTTTACAAGTTTTCGCTCAGAAAACAAATAATAATTATGAATGTATTTACGAATACACTGTAAAAACAGCGAATGCCGAAACAGAAACTTATACAGCGATATTGCAGTTT
>ENA-OWLI01000127-OWLI01000127.1-metagenome-genome-assembly--contig:-NODE-127-length-13299-cov-10.827922_pt1 | contig 13299 bp, 17 predicted proteins | sample MGYA00245346_ERZ651096 | MGnify/ENA primary metagenome ERZ651096 (study PRJEB26857, sample SAMEA4031766) | metagenome | biome: human; feature: oral; material: saliva | place: Philippines | collected 2014...
TATATAGAAATAATATTAAAATAATAAAATATAAAAAAGTATTAAAAAAGTATTGACTTTTGAAAAATAGTGTGCTATAATGGGAACATAATCAGATAAGGATTAAAAAACAACATAACAATAATATAATAATGAAAGGCGAGATTATGAACAAAAAAATCTATACACTACAACAATATAAAATGGTTATTAACGGTGAAGAATTTTTCCACTTCACAACAAAATATTATTTAACAGAATACGAAAATGCTTTATTTTCTTTTGGTAAAAGCACAATATGCAAAGATATTAGACCTTTTTCTGAAACTTTTCAAACTAACAAAAAGCAAGCTGAAGAAGTCAAAAAGGGATTAGAAAATTCTTTTGACAGCGACCCAGACTATAAATTATGGCATTTTACAGAGCAAGGTGCTTTTTCGGATTACGATTGGCAATGGAATGAAGAAGAAAAAACTAACTATGGAACATTAAAGGAAGAGCGATAAAATGAAATACATTTACACAATGAGAGAATATAAATTAAAAATCAATGATAAGGTTGTATGGTATTTTATGGTAAAAGGCTATAAAGCTGGCTATAGTTTGTTGGAGTGTTATGAAGCGAACAAAAAAGCTGGAATGCTTTTACCTTGCGTAGAATATTTTCTCGAAAGCAAAACATCTGGCATATCTAAAATCGCTGGATTACAGAATATGGTAAAAGAAGATGGTGATGAAGTATATGATACTGATGTTCACGGCTTATTAAACAATTATGATTGGAAATATGATGAAGAAACCAAAACAAATATTGGGACATTAAAGGAGCAACCACTGTAAGTAGGGTAAAAGCGACTGCAAGGAGCTTTTACATAAACAAAATCAAAGCATAGCAGCTGATTATAACTGTTATGCTTTTTATTATTGGGGGTTGGTATTATTTTGGTGAAACCAAAGAAACTGCTACCACATTTCAAAAGAAAATCACTATCATCACTATTAGCCGTATCAATAGAAAAAAATAAAAAAAATCAGTTTTAGAATTGGAAAAAAGGAACAAAAAGCGAACAAATTAGAAATTTTATAATATTGTGCGACATATCAAGTTTTTAAAGCAGTTGAAGATTAAGTAAAAACCATAGGCACAGGCTGTTCAATGGGCAGGAAAGCGGTTCAAAAGCTGGAAGAGATGAAAAGCATAGGAATTCGATAAAAAATAATAAAAGCGTTCCGCTTTTGTTTTTTTTATTATGATTATGCTTAAAAATGCCTTCCAGTAGGCACCACGCGAGTGGGTTCTCCACATCTCCAAACGAAAAAGTTCCAGTATCAACTGTTCAAGAGCAAGAAGTTCAAAAAAACAATTATTTTAAAAGCAGATGAGCCACTTTAGTGGCGAAATCTGCTTGTTCCCAGTATCAAATAGTCCATACACAACTAGTCCATACACAAATAGTCAACTGTAAACAGAAACAAGGAGGTTGCTTACACAGAAGAGGCATTAAATAGTTATTTTTACCTGAAAAGTATCAACTTTGTAAAAAGTAGTCCTAATTCAGAGAGTTTCTACTATATCAACCCTCTTCTATTATCCCCACCTCTATAAACTATTTTACAATTTCTACTGCTTCGCAGTATCCGTATGTAAATCGAATATTGCCTTTTTTAGGACTACCTTTTTCTTTTGAACACAAATCAAGCCTTAAAACACATTTTTTCAAAATGTCAAATCGGCTTAGTATTTCTTCAAATTAACAGAGGTCAAACTGCTTATTCTTAACCTCAAATCTCTTGATTTTTCAGTACCTTGTATTACAAGGTACCTTGTATAAAAAGGTAGTCCTAAAGGTAGTCCTAAGTTGGGACTACCTTTTCCTACCAAATGCCAACCATAAGCACTATGAACCAAAAAGGTAGTCCTAAGGTAGTCCCAACTTGGGACTACCTTTTTACTACTGTTATTTGCAAAAGGTAGTCTTTTGACAGGACTACCTTTTTTATGTTATAATATGTTTTTTTTATTTGACAAATCATCAAAAATATGGTCATTTTCCACCAAATCGCCCATTTTTTCCCAAAAAAGCGAACAAAACTTTTATTCCTCTTATGCTTAAAAACGCCAAAATCAAAAAAACATATTATAACATATCGCTCTAACAGTAGTGGGAAAAAGGTAGTCTTTTGACAGGACTACCTTTTTTATGTTATAGTAGTAGATTTTTTTCGGAAATGTGTCATAATAAGTTTTTTTGTTCGCTTTTTGTAGAATATGTTTTTTGACTTTTCTCAATACATTTTTGCCACTTAACTAAAATATGTTATAATATACTTATATTACTATTGACTTTTTAATTTTACTATGCTATAATGGAATTATGAATACACAGAATGAATTAAACCAATCAACCAATAACTTAATCCCAACGATTAAGCCTAACCATTATAATCAACCTACTGCTGATGACATTCCTGAGGCATACCTCCAAGCATTAAAATATAAACCTTTTCGCTTTGGTGATTACTATTATCTCCAACAAGCAAACCCAGCACTTCAACGACTACTAGACACACCAACGGGTGCTTTCCCAGAATTGCTAACACTGGTCTTTAATCGCACGCACCAATCCCGCTATAATGTCTTTCCCACGCTGTATGAGACCTTTAAAGAAGTGCTAGCGTTCCTTGATAAAACTACTAATGAACCAAGCTACACTACTACACTATTATTTCGAGCCTCTAAAATGGCAGGCTTTCGTTTTACTGTTTCTTCAATCACACACACTGATAACGAACCAACCGCTACATCATTTGTTTCTGGTATCTATTTTATGAGTTATTATAATTCGTGTGTCAATAAACGACCAATCACCCATACCTTTACCATTAAGCGTGAACATCTGGTGTCGCTAATTGATATACTAGATAGTTATAATCATACTGGCTTTGTTATTCGTACGAACTATACAACACAGCCTATTAAGAAAATTAACTAAAAATTAACTAAATAATTGTTAAAAATTTTAATCAATGCTATAATATAAATTATGAAAGAAATAACAATAGATAGAAAGAATAAGCAATATCAATTAACCACTCCACCTCAACTGGTGAAGCAGATTGATAATTTCTTTGAGCTTGCTCCACAGCTCAACGACCCTACGCTCTTCCCAAATCTGGAAGAGCTACAAAGGCGTTGTGAAGATACGCTCCGATTGTATTTTCTCAACCTTTCAACGCTTTCACTGCTACCGCTCAACGGCGATAAAGACCCTTTCACGCTAAGCTTTAAAGAAGTTCATAACCTCAATGCTACTGATAAGCGTAAGAGGATTGAACAGTTTTTAGCTGAACACCCAAAGCTTGACCGCCAAGGGTTAATTGAAGAATTGAACGAGCTACAAAAAGAAATCACTACTAAATTTAGTAAAACTTACCGCTCAGAAGTGCCAAGCACTAAGTTCATACTCCATCTCTTCAACTTGCGACAAACTACCACTCAAGCGTTTTATATTTATAAGATACCATTCCAAAATAAATATAATAACGACATTGACCTGCTTAAAACTTATATCGGAAAGCTCCAAGGCTTTGAGAACCAGACTGCTCGCAAGATTGACCAGCTGATTGATAACTTTAAAATTCATGCTCCAATGACTACACCGACGCAGGTGATGAAATTCACCAACTGTGCAGTTATTAACGGTCAATTAGTCCCCAATACTGAACACGACCTCAAAGAGGGTGATTTTGTGGTCAACTCCGACCTTGTAATTCCTGATACAGTGCCACAATCTGTGCAAGAGTTTATTAACAACTATACTACTAAAAACCCAAAGGTTCACGCTGAGCTTGACCAGCACCGTGAGCGACCATTCTTGGAGCTTGAGTTAGCATACATGGCGTATAGCTGTTTCGCTCGTTATAAGATTGGTAAGAACCGTTCACCATTTGGAGCTTTCTTTCTGTTTGAGGACGATGACGGTATCGGCGGTGGTAAAGGTAAATCGGCTTTCACGACAGCACTTATCAATGTAATTAACAGTGGGGTTGATGATAAGAGCCCGAGTGCGGTGATGGCTGGGAGTTTAGACCCTAGCACTATCACGACGGACCAAGTAAAGATTAACGCCAGCCCACGCTTGCTCAATAACTTATTTGAGCGAGCAAGGGGAACATATTCTGATGAAGAAGTAAAGTTCCTAAAATCAATGCGTGAAACGGACGCAACGGCGATTGGTAAATATCAAACCCAAGAAAAATCAGTGAGCTTCCGTGGTAATGTAATGATTTCTTCAAACCACATTCCACGCTTTCGTGAGATGAGCAACGCTTTACGAGAAAGGTTTTATGGTATCGAATTTACGCTTAAATTTAAAGAGCGTGGTAATTCTGATATTGAAACCCTTTTAAACGACCCAGAATTTCTTGGTGGCTTTGTAAGGTGGGCTTTTAGCTTTGGCTTTGACCAGTATGAAAAGCGTAAGTGGATTGATGTTCATTTTCAAGAACAGTTTGATAAGTTGATGGGGAACAATAATGTGATACTCCAAAACTTCTACACTGCGGTCGATAGTATGCACCAACCTGAAACGGCTGGTGAGTGGAATATTTCCAAGCATAATTTCGCTAGTTGCACGAAGACTTTCTTTAAAGAGATGTTCGCTGAGGCGGCAGGTTCATTAGTTGGTGGTAATAAACAGCTTGGCTATCGTGGACATTTTGCGAGCGGTGAATATCAATTTAATTCGTGGCAAAACTTTGTCGGCTATTTAACTGAGGCGTTGGATAACGCTACCTTAAAGGCGGTCAATTTTGATGGGCGAGTGAAGCTGAATGGTAAGGATTATAAGCGTTTTGTAGTCGATTTGAACAAGTTCAAACCGATGAACTTTTCAGGTATCAATGATACTCCGACCGAATTAGAATGGAAAAAAGAGAAAGGATTATTTGTTAAAGAACCTGAGATTGATACGATAATTGATTATGATGAAGATAATCAACCAACAACGCTGGAAGCTATCACTAAACAACCAGAACCAGTCGAACCAACACCAATTGAGGAAGAAATTAAAAAACAACCAGCTGATACAACAAGCACCCCAGCTGATAATGAGAATATTGAACAGATAAAGGAACAGACAATGGCAAAGATAACTAACGGTGAGGTGGAGCTAACTGAGCCTGATAGCCCATTCCAGCCCCTACCAGCGACTTTACAAGTCAATGACACTAATTATACCTTTAGAGCATATAAAGACACTGTGGGCAATTATATCAAGGATATACAGCAAGTTTTAGTTGACCAGATGAAAGAGATTGAGCAGACTAACGACCCAGATGAAATAGAATATATGATTTATCTACTGGCGATGTATGTGAAGAGTTATTGTGAAATCACAGGAGATACGACAATTGACATACCGCTTAGTTATATTGCTCAAAAGGTTGGTAAGTGGAAGACTTCACCATTTGATTATTTGAAAGCTTATTATACTTTTGGGAAGAATATGTTAAGCGTTGCTCAAACCAGAGATAATCAAATGCGATTAAGTTTCTACTCAAGAGAATAATCCCCAAACCGCTTATAGTTTTTTTTATAAAAAGTAGCTAAAAAGTATTGACTTTTATAATTGAGTGTGCTATAATGAATACATAATAGCGAAACAACAATAACTAAGTCATAGAAATTCGATTGATTGAACTAGCTATTTTGAATTAACAATAACAAACTATACAAAGAAAGGAATTTTATGAAGATTGAAATCAATCAGATTAAAACGAACAGAAAGACTGTTTCAGTAAATATTATTAAACCTGAAGATATGCGGTATGAGGAAATCTAATTATGGCACTATTTGAATTAAACACTGTTAAAGATAGCGTTAAAGATGACCGTGATAAATATATCGGTGGTTCAGACTTACCAAAGGTTATTCGTGAGGGTAGTGCTGAACGATTGATTTTTGAAAAGACCCACGAGCAAAAGGACTTTACCAGCATTTATACCGAGTTTGGCAATATTGCTGAACCGTTAATCCGTGAATATGTTAGTCGAGTGTTTTATGATAATGAGAATATCGACCCCAGCACTATCACTATTGAGCGAGAGGGTAAGCTAGGCTTTCGTGGTAATCTGGACGGTGATAACACAATCCGCAAGGAAGTGATTGAAATCAAGACCCTTGGTGAAAGTTATTACGAAGATTACGCCTCACTCAATCAGAAATATAACACTTATAGTATTCAAGTCGGGTTTTATATGATGTTGAAAGGTTATAAAGAGGGAACAGTGTTCATCTTTAAGCGACCTAAAATCCTTTTGGACAAACCTTTTGACAAATGGACTGTTAAAGAATTACACGACCGCCAGACTGAGGTTGAAGAGTTCATTGTTAAAGAAATGGTCGATAGGCTACATCAACTAGCAGTATCCGCTGATGAAGTGTATGCACCACTCGTTGATAAGAAAGCAACTTTGATTGATGAAGTAAAACGCCGAATTGAATTGATTGATAAGGCTTACGAAAAACATACCAAATCTAAAGAAACTGCAACTGATAGCGATGATGAAGATTTACTGGTTGAATATAAAGAGCTGGAAGAAATGGAGAAAAACATCACAACTCGCAAGAAAGAAATTCTTGAACATTTCATTGATAAATATCAAGAGAACGAAACTTTTGAAATCGACGGACACAATTATTTCTTTGTTGCTGAACGCACTGGAACACGCAAAAGCTTTAATAGCAAAGCATTTGAAAGTGATAATCCAGAATTATATCAAAAATATATTAAGGAAAGCACGGTTAATTACAAACCAAGCTTAAAGGTAAAATAGTATGTTTAAAGCAATTCAAATTAAAAACAGTAAATTATTCTTATGTTATATCTTTGGCGATAATGATGTTAATCTAACAATTAATAACCCAATGCTTTACACCGAAGATAAATATATCGAACGAGATATTAAACGGTTAGAGGCATTAGGTATTGAAGCTAAAATTAAAGTTCTTAAAATTAAGGACAAAGATTTAGTCGAGAAATTCAAGAAATAAGTTTGAGAGAATTATAATTGCGGTGGAGATAGATTTTATGAAGTTCTACTTGGAAACTGGTAAGGACTTCAATAAGCTAGTTAAGTATTGTGATAAGGGGCGGATTAAGAAAATCAATGTCGATATGTCAAATGCCCCTTACCCACTTTCAAAAAAAGCAAGGGCTATTTTATATCACCTTGAAAAAAATGGTATAATTGTAGTATGGAAATAGAATATAAAGGAAGCACTGGTGATAAAGATACAATGCTATTAGTTGGCAATCTGGTTTGTGCGACAGACCACTTGCTAGAGAATATCATTGCGAAACCAGAAACAAAGAAAGAGCTACTACCCGTTGCGTATATGCTTGACAAAACACGAACTGATATAATGAAGAAATTAAATCTTCAAGAAGAGCAGTGGTGTTTATATAAACATTTAGCAACCGCTAGGGTGATTGCTCAGGAAGTGTTCAAGACTGGTGCGAACGAAACATATATCCAAAGTATTACCGAAATATTAGTGGCACTATTTGGTGAAGAATACGACACTTGTGGTGCTTGTAAGAAAGATAAGGGAGATATAGATGACCGTAAAACGGAAACCATACAATAAATCAACTGGGCGAGATTATAGCTATGATAAAGCTTATCAGAAATCGCCTAAGCAAGTAGCCAACCGTGTGGCACGGAACAAAGCACGCCGAGAAATGGTGAAGAAACACGGAGCAAGTGCGTTAAAAGGTAAAGATGTTGGACATACTTCAATGTTGATTAACTCATCGAACCCTAAAAAAGTTGGTTATAAGATTGAAAGCCGTGCTAAAAACCGTGGTAAAGATAATGCGAAAGTCGCAAGGAGAAATAAGAAATAATGGAAAATACTACAGTAAAAATCGAAAATGTTGAGGCACTAATCATTGGAGTTAATAACTTAGCTGAAATTATTTTCGGTCAAGAGATTGAAATTCTACCAAAAGAACAAACCCTAGACCTTTATGAACAAGCTGATACAATTGAGCGAGAGCTACAAGTAGTTGAACTAGTGCAGGAAACAGTTGACCGCTTACTCAAGGTTGCATATACTAAAAGCTTTATTGATAAAGAGGTTAAGAAAGAGACTGAAATTTTGCAAGCGGTTTATGATACATATTTCCTCAGCTTCGTGAAACCTTTAACCCTTGCTTTCGAGCAAGTGCAGAAACAGAATAAGAAATTTGAAGAACAGCTTCAAGAGCTTTCAGCTCAAACACTTAGCGAAGAAATTGCTAGTGTATATAATACCGAGTTCAGTAAGCTTAAAGAAGATAAAGCCATTGTGAAGCGAGTTGATGAAATCTTTAAAGGCGTTGACACCTATGGTAAACTGATTGACAAACAATTAGAGCTAAACATTCAAGCCGAGGCTCGGTCATACAATAATGTTCCACTAGTTGCGGAAGTAAAATTGATTGAACTAAATAAAGAATTGGCAGAAAAATATCAAGAGCAATTAAATAATACTAAGAAACGATAACTCACGCAGTGAGGATTACAAAGTAATATAGAACAAGAATATATAAGATAGGAGAAATTATTATGGAAGTTATGGTGTTTAATGATATATATCAGAGAACAAGCCGTGTAATGACCATTGATAACTACTCCTATCTTTTTTCTGATTTGCCAAAAAATAAAGCCCCACTTTATGGAGCGTTTGTGTCCAAAGATAATACTCGTAAGGTAGCAAATATTTTATACCGCACAGCCTTGACACTAGACATTGATGAAATCAATGGTGATGATAAGGTCGCTCGAGTATTTATTGAGCGTTCAATTGAGTATTTGAAAAGCAATTTTGATACCTTTATGATACACGAAACTCATAGTAGTGGTAAAGATGACCGCCGTTTGAGGATTATTATTCCGATTGGTAAAATCTCCAAAGAAAACTTTTCGTATTTCTCGAAAGCTTTTTGTCAAGATTTTTTAACCGCTATTAAGTATGATGAGATTATCAAGCTTGACAATAAAACCTTTGAACCTCAACAGCTGATGTATTATGCACCAGTTGATAAGTATCATTTTACTTATGGTAAAATCACTGATAAGAATAATGTTGAATATTATATTGAACTAGCCAAACAACTTAAAGCTCAAGAAGAGCAGGAAGAAAAGAAACCTATATATCAAAGTCGAGCTACTAGTGGTGGTTTCTACGATTGGTTAGAAGCTAAGGGAATGACTTATTTTGTTGATAAGTATTTCGCTGATACTTACAAGTTTAATCGCATATTAGGGGACGGTCAATTTGAGTATAAAGACCTCAACTCCAAAAAGAAAGCAGGTATTAGAATAACCGCTAACAATCAAGTAATGACCACTTGGCACGATGGTGATATATATACTAATCAAGGTAATGGTGCGAGAAGTGCGAACATTTACCAGCTCTTAAAAAATAAGGGTATCGTTAATGATGTCTTTGAGGAATATCGCCGTGAAGTTGCGTGATTATCAGCAAGAAGCCTTTAATAAGGTGATTGCCAGTAATGAACATACACTGGTGGTATCACCTTGTGGTAGTGGTAAAAGCTTAATTATGTCGGAACTGGTTAATTATTTTTCAAGCAATGGTAAAAAGGTTTTATTTGTTGTTCACCGCAACAATCTGCTTGACCAATTTAATAATCACTTGAAGCGTTATGACAACCTTAATTGCGATGTTCTTTCGCCTCTAAGAGCTTTGAACTCAAATAATGATTATGACATCATCTTTATCGATGAAACGCACCACGCAACGAGCAAGAGCTTTCAGAATGTGTTTAATAAATTTGACACAGCACGCCGTATTGGTTTTACTGCGACACCAATTCGATTGTCTGGTGAACGATTAGCGAAACCTATCAATAAGTTTCGTTCCGCCCCCTTTGATGAAGTGATTAACACCATTTCAATCAATGAGCTAATTGACCGAGGCTATCTATCACCTTTTGATGTCAAAGCTGGGGACTGGACTTTATACTTTGATAACCGCACGATTAAAACTGTTGCTGGTGAGTTTAGTGCTAAATCAATCAGTGAAGCGTTCAAGACTGATAAGCTCAAAGAATTGGTTGAGAACTTTAAAGAGCTTGCCGAAGACCGCAAGACGATTGCTTATACTAGTTCGATTAAAATGGCAGAGCAACTTGCTGAAGAATTAAACAACCAAGGAATTGTTGCGAAAGCTTTTCACTCCAAATTATCTGCTCAACAAGTTGATGATTATATCGAACAGTTCAAAAACAATCAGATTAAAGTTTGTGTTAATGTTGATTTGTTTGGTGAGGGTTTTGATGTGCCAGATTGTGATTGTGTGTTGATGTTAAGACCGACCAAATCACTATCACTATATATACAGCAGTTTATGCGGTGTATGCGGATTGACCCAAATAATCCGAATAAACGAGCGTTGATTATTGACTTTGCGAATAATACCAAAATTCACGGTGGACTACTTTCAGCCGAACTACGAATGCGAATGAAGCAAGAGAATGAACTCTTAAAGTTTTGTCCCCAATGTGAAACGCTCAATTATGCGAAAGCCAAGATTTGCGACAATCCAGATTGCCGTTTTAAATTTCCAACTGGTGGTGGATTAGCTCAAAAGAAACAACCAGAAGAGATTAAAATGGCGGTCGAAATGAGTGTGGTGGATTATACTATTGAAAACGAATTGAAGTCGATTGCTAAACTTGACACTGAATTGATTGATGATATTACCACTAAGTTTATTCATATTCTAGCAGTTGGCATCTGTGCAAAAGATGATAAGAAAATGGCAGAAAAGCTTAAAAAAAACACCAAGACGCCACTCTTTAATCATATTAAACAAGTTAAACCAAACCTTGAAGTTATTAACCTTTTTTCCGAACAAATTGGTGGTGGCAAATATGACACTGAATATTTCCGAGATAAGTATCGAGCTTATCTCAAATGGAAACGAGAAATGACTGAGAAACGAAAAGATGAATTGATACGCTTAAAAACACTTGCTAACTACTATAATCGACAACTAAGCTTACCTTATACACCAGAAGATAAGAAGACTGAATACCGAGAATGGTTATTAGAATATAAGCAAAATGTTCAAAAATATTTCAAATAGGTATTGACAAAAAGGTTATGGTGTGCTACAATGGAAACATAATCAAAAACAATAATAATGAAAGGAATGAAAATGAATAAAGAATTAGAAATTTTCGCAACAACATTAAATGAAGTAATGAAGAATGTCCCAGATAGCTTCTATCTAGGTTATATCCAAACAACAGATGTCGTGGAAAGGCTTATTGAAGAAAATAAGGAATATGAATACTTTTACGATGAAGATGATGAAATTCAAGAAAAGAATTTTAAAGGCTATAAAGATAAAAATCTGAATAAAGCTCTTGAAAAAATTCTAAAATCATTGGAAAAAGACGAAGCCGTAAGAAAGTCTGACAGAGATGAACTCAAGGCAGATGTCTTTAACAATATCAAAGCAGTTAAGAAACTCTTAAAAATCTACGCACTTAACATAGAAGATGATAAATAGCTGTCGAGGTAAGAAATGAAACGATACAAATTACTACGAGATTTGCCTTATGCAGAAGCTGGTGAGATTTTCTTTGCAAAAGCTAGAATACGAAAAGCTATAGCTGAGCCACTTCTTATCAATTCTGAAAGAGAAGAAGTACAATTATGGGCAAAGGACATTAAAAACTTTAATAAGTGGTTTGAAGAAGTTAAAGAGCTAGAATTACCGAAAGAGTTTTTCTATGTCCTTATAAATAAAATTGCCAGTGTTAACTATCTTACTTTTTCATTTGATAAAGATGATAAGAAAAAATATATAAAACATATGGAAGAATGTAAGAGTATTGGCAATTATTTCGAAACTCAGGAAGAAGCTTTAAAATATTTTGAATATCTAAGAGCGAAAAAAGTTATCAAAGAAAGTGCAAGGGGATTTAAGCCAGATTGGCATAATTATAAAGAAGAAAAATACTATGCATTTTGGGACACTCGTAAAAAAGAACTTGACTATATGAGTATTCAAATTTTGCAAACTAATACAATTTATTTTAAATCAGAAGAAGCTATCAAAGAAAGTTTTGAAAAGCACCCCGAAGAATGGAGGACTTACTTGACTTATGAACAATAAAAAACATCTTTACGATTTACCTGCTGGTACAAAGATTATTTCTGCCAACCATAGAATTTGGAGAGTAGTCTGCCACGATTACCCTTATACTAAACTAACTAGCGGTGTCTCCACAGCTTGGGTAGACACCGTAAGTAGGGTTGGAAAAATCAAAGGTGGTTATGTAATTTACAAGGAACAAGAATAATAAAAAATGAGTAAACCAAAGTTTAGAGATATTAAAATTCAACGCAACGGTAAATTTAATACCAACGGCACGGTTCACGATACAATCGAAGAAGCATTCGCTTACTGGGATAAAAAGCTACCGAATAATGATATTACTTATCTTATCTTACCTAATGACTTTCTATTAGAAAGTGGTATAGATGGAAGTTATAGCATAGCTTGTTTCTCATTAGAGTGGGCAAAGAAATGTTTAGGAACATAAATTAAGGAGCAATAATATGAAAGAATTTATAGAAAACATAAATTGGGCATTAGTATTTTTAGTTTCAACAATTATCTTTGCGATAGGTTGGTTTATCTTCATAATCATATATGGTATTCAAAATAAACCACCACGATACAGTGCCGACACACTTCGAAAGATTGAAATTTGCCGAACTTATTCAACCGATTTTTGGCGAAATGATATAGAGTTTATCGATGGCAAATGTTATTATAAAGGTAAAGAGGTTGAGATAAAATAGATGACGATTGATAAGAATATTGATGAGCAGAATGAACTTATCAAGGAACAAAACGAAATTCTGCTTACTCTTCATAAAGAGAAAACATTTGAGAAATTCTATGGCTCTCTTAAAGAAAAAGAAACATATGAGGCTGAAAGGTATATTTCCAGATGTGATAATTACGATTTCGGTAGCTATAATGACATATCTTTAAGAGAACAAGCCTCACTCATAGCAGATATTGCAGATAAAATGAAAAGGTTAAAATATTTCACCAATAGAACTAAAAGACAGTATGAATATTTTAAAAGCCTTATAGGCACTTCTAAAAAACTGCACCCAAAAATCTTAGAGTTTATAGAAGAATATGAAAAGTTCTATCATATAGAAAATAAGGAGTAAAAAATGGCAAATCCTTTTATGAATAATAAAAAAAATAATATTAA
>ENA-OWLI01000129-OWLI01000129.1-metagenome-genome-assembly--contig:-NODE-129-length-13245-cov-4.792267_pt1 | contig 13245 bp, 15 predicted proteins | sample MGYA00245346_ERZ651096 | MGnify/ENA primary metagenome ERZ651096 (study PRJEB26857, sample SAMEA4031766) | metagenome | biome: human; feature: oral; material: saliva | place: Philippines | collected 2014...
TATCTCTTCCAGATACTATTGCGTCATCACTTATGTTTTTTATAATATTATTTGCTCCTGCTTGACCTAGATAACTAATATTATTAAGTGTATTTCCTGATTGAATCTTACTGTTCAAAATATGTGTTGAGTGAGTCGTAATGATAATTTGAAATGTATCTAGCTGCTGTTTTTTTCCTAATAAGGTAGCGATTGCTTTTGAAATATTCTTTGTAAACAGCTCCTGCATCTGGGGATGCATAAACGACTCCGGTTCTTCAATACAAAGAATATTTACTGAACCATTAATATCTTTCTTGCTGTATAATTCAATGTAGTCAACAATCTTTGCAATAATAACCATCAAATTTGTATATCCCATACCAAACTGGCTTTCTGGTATATTATTATTTCCCTCTTGATACTCATAAATAATACTATTTGCAAAAATCTTTTCTAAAGTTACATCTGGATGTAAATTCATCTTTAAATTCTTAGTTGATTCAATGCTTGATACTGCACTCTGAAGAATATTCTTGATATTGCTATCAACCATATCCTTTACTTGGTAATTAATTTTACCAAGTAAGTTATCAATTGTAGCTATTTCATTATTTTTTATATAAGTTGAGACTATTTTATTATAAGCTTGCGAAAGTGTCTTGTCATTTTTAACTGTATTCGCTTCTATTGTATCCACTTTCAACAATGAAGATAAAGAAAACTCTTTAGCAGGCTCATCTCTTCCTATTGGATAAAAATTTAATACAAAATAATTACTACTAAATAAACCTAAAAACTGTCGATATTGCAGCTCTATTTTATAATTTAAGTATTGTTCATCATGCTGTTCCTTATCATCAAAATAACTAGTTTTAATTTTGATCAGCTCCTCTATAAAAGAAACTTTGTCAGCTACTTCATACTTAATATAGATAGGTATTTCTGCAATATCTTGATTTTTATGAGTTTCAACTGTTTTTATACCACTTACAACTAATATATCTTCAAAACTCGAAATCAAATCATTTCCATCATCAATTCCTAATATTAACTGAAACTCAAGTGTAGGAAAAGCGGATTCATCAATATTTCTTATCTCTTCTTCAGATTTATTGTCAATATTTTCATGATACCAATCTGATAACATTTTTAAATTAAAATCAGTATATTTAAAAATACTACGACTACCTGACTTACTATTTTGTAGTGTATTTAATAATTTAATAATTGTACTTTTACCTGAATTATTTTTACCTACAATTAGTGATGAACTTTTTGATATATACTCTTCTGTTATATTTATCTTTTTCGGTTCTTCCTCATTACCTGATATTTCTGGCCATTTGCTATGAGCGAAGTTAATTGCCTGAACCTCTTCGCCATATTTTCTATAATTTTTTATTGATAAACTTTTTAAATACATAAAAATTCTCTCCTATTTTGGGGTTCTCATACTTAACTCTCTCAACCGTTCCTGCCCTATCTTCAACATCTCTTTCTCTACCTGACTCCACTCCCCAAACAGTAACTCTTGAAGAACATCTGCTACTGAAGTTGTATTTTCTTTTGAATCATATACACAACTTCTATCTCGTTGATAAATTTGAATTCTTTCAAAGATAGCTAGTTCTTCCAATTGTCGTGTATTATCAACTAGATGATTTACAATGAAATCATGATGTTCTTTTGGAGTTGCGCGTGCTTGATTTGGATTGATAGCGTATAGTTCTTCGTATCGGATAAGGGTGCTCAGATAGGACAGCTTAGGCTTTGTCGCAATCAAGGCTAATTGTACTTCATATCCCCTACTTTTCAAGAGTTGTACTGTTTTCTTTGGAACATCAATAGTTCGTAAAGTTCCCTCTATCAAAAGATTATATCCCAAATGACTCAATTCTGTTACTAAAGACTCTACCATTTTACCTGCAAAATCTTTGGTGTATTCCACACTATCTTTGCCATATTCTTGCTGAAGCTCTAAATAGTGTGGATGCTGAGAACGAAAACTATCGCCATCTATAATAACAATATTTCCTTGAAATTCTTTCTGTTTAATACGATGAATTGTAGTCTTAACAGCACCACTTTGCCCTCCAAGCAAAATCGCTATAGGTTGCTTACTGGACTTTTTCCTCTTGTCAGTGAGCGAACGTTCCAAGCTAAAGCATGTTTGAAAGCACTGTCAGTATAATCTTGGATTTCCATTAGGCTACCATCCGTTTTTCAGATATCTCTAACATACGTTCAATTCCATCCAAATAGCCGCTATACCTCTCTATTTCATCAAAAGTTTCTACTAAATAGATATTCGTATGAATCAAGTCAGATAGATCATCACTCATTAAAATCCAAGGATTAGATTCATCATCAATGCTAATTCCCTGACTATCTTGATAACGATAGAGTCGAGATAGTAGATTAGCACCTCTTTCTTTCACAATTTCAATTTTTAAAGTCAATTCATAATCTTCAACAGGATTGAGCATTTTATCTTCTCCTACAATATCGACATAAGATACATTAAACTTCTGACAGATGATATCTATTAGTTCCGTAGAGACTGAACTAGTGCCATTTTCATAACGACTCAAACTATTTCGAGAAATTCCTATAATTCGGGCAAATTCAGGTTGTGTTAATTCATGTGTTTTACGTAAGGATTTTATGTTCTTTCCAATCATAGCAAACTCCTTTCATTTGATAAGACAATTATAACATTTAGAAAAAAGAAATGCACCATTTTTGGTGCATTATTTATTGTTTTTTCTAAATCTCTCTAAATTCTTCTCCAATTGTTCCTTATGAAGTTGATTCTTAGCTTCCTTTAATGTGTCGTCCAAAGTTTCTTCTCTATAAGTTGCTTCTGTTTTTAGTTGTTCTGATCCTTGATTTGGTGTGAAAATGATATCTAGCAGTCGGTCTATTTTTTCAAGATCCTGGACAGACATATCAGATAGTCGATGAATTAGTTTCTTAAATACATCACTATTGTCTTGTTTTTTCTTAAAAAATTTTGTAAACATCTATAACCTCTCAAAAAAAGCAGCCTATCAGGACTGCTTAGTGTAATTCGGCAATCGCATCATAAATGGACTGCAATTTCTTATTGTCTTTATTCTTTGTGTCAATCAACGTATGTAGCTCTTCAATTTTCTTTTGACTACTTTCAATATCGCTATTGTTGTCCGCAATCAGTCTTTTAAGATGTTGCTGATAACTTGTAGTGATATCTGTCTCTTTTCCTGTTATAACCTCTGTAACTTTGGGTTTAGAACTAGAATTTGATTCCGTCACAGGTGCTTGTTTGCGCTTTTGAAAAGCTGCTTCATAATTTACATCATTACCTCCTTGATGATTTCCAAATAAGGCCGCAATTTTATCTGGATCTTCTTGATTTTCTGATTTACTTTCTAATGGTTGATTAAAATTCCAATCTTTTGTCATTCACTCATTTCATCCTTTCTAAATTCAGAATCATCGAATTGTCTTTCTTTACCAAAGGCATGGTCAAGAGCTTCTTCAAAACTCATGTGACTGATGCTTTGACGCCTTTTGAACGTCGCAAACATCGCTGTCTCCAGTTGTTCTTTGTAAGCAGCGAGTTTTTCTGTCTCTCTTGCTACCTTGTTTTCTTGCCTAGTGACCTTTTCTTCTAAGCGTTCAATAATGGTCATATACGATCCTCCTTCACTCTAATATTAGCTAAAACATCTTGATTTTGTTATCACAATTCTAAACATTGAGAGGTTTGTCTTACTGGTTGATTCCTCAATGTCTCTTTTGCATTCTCGAACATCAATTGTAAATCTGATTTCTTTTCTCGAAGAATATCGTTCCAGTCTCTTTTTTCTTTTACATATTCATTATCAGGTAAATCAAGTAAAACAGGAAATCCTGATTTAGATAACTTATCAGAAAAATCTTTACCTGCATCATCACAATCTACCGCAAGTGTCAATAAATCAGGATGATTATCAAAATAGCTGGTGGTATCACGAATTGTATTGATTAGAGGCAATAATTTTGAAGGTATTACTGTATCTAAAAATTCCACCTTCTGATTTTCTTCAGCTATCAGTCGTAAAGTTTGATAAGCGACAACAGACCTTTTTAATCCCTCCATAGATACCAAACGAACATCAAATAGACTTTGTTGATGCAGTTCGTAATAGCTCATCAAGTCGATGAACGATTCACAAAAGACCAGTCTATTTGGTTTACCAATGTCAAAGGATATTCCAATATGTCCATGGCTTCCTTTTAGAATCGTTTTTAACCTCTCTCTTGGAAGAGAATGATTCTTATAAATCCCTTGTAGGCTTGCTTCCTGCAGCTTGTGACGATGATCAAAACTTTTAAAAACAATAACAGGTTCAACTGTTTCATTTGTTTTCCAGCTGGCTTGTGCTATTAAACCTTGTTGAATCATCCTTTGTATGATTTCTTCTGAAATTCCTCTACATTCTGTTAAATAATATCTGGCCAGACTACAGTTAGAATCTTCTATTCTCTTTAAAGGATAATAAAATGGTCTCTCTCTATTTTCTTGAACAGCTTCTTTTTGAAAAGGTTCTTCAGAAAGAAAAGCTAGAGCTTCTTTAAAGGAAATTCCCTTAACAAGTCGAACAAAATCAATGACATCACCTTGAATATCTCTTGAAAACCATTTAAAAGTATTGGTATTCGAAAAAATCCGAAATGAATCGTGTTCAGGATGTTCATAGACAAAACTAGAAACTTGTTTAAAGGAGATACCTAAACGACTTGCTACATCAAGAATTGAAATTTGCTTACATTCTTCTATTTCCATGTAATATCATCATTTTGTCGTAGTGTTTGGCAGTGATGGAACAGATGAGGATTCTTCTAAGGTTTTGGGAGTTGCCTTATCTAAATCATCTAATCCAGATTTCCAAACCTGCACTTGATTGACCAATAACTTACCAGGTAGTTTAGAATAGGACAATTTAACAGTTCTGGTTTCTGTTTGATTTGTCTTTGATTGGTTGGCATTCTTTAAATCAGATACATAGGTTACATTATAAGAGACCATGGCAATGGCTTGATTCGTAGTCTGATTGACAAAGATATCAGCTTTTTCAAAATGATAATCCAAAATATAGTCCTTATATACTTGGTTCATAGCATCGTTTTGACTTGTCAATTCTTGAGAATAAGCCGATTCAGTCATATAAGGTTGAATACGTGTATTATTTTCCCCTAGTTTTTCTTTCGTATAGTACTGTGTCAAAAATTCTTTTACAGTATCTGATGACAAAATACTTGCCTTATCTTCTGCTTGTTTGTCCTCTACAAGTTTAGCTGCAGCCAGTTCGATTTCTTTGCGACTTTGTTTAGCAGTAGAATGTTGCCCAGCCGTATATCCCATCATGAGAATAAAGCTAGTTGCGGCTACTGCTCCAACACTAATTAAGGCTTTAGTTTTGACTTTATTTAACATCTTAGACCTTCTTTCTATAGAAACTAGGTCAAGAATACCAGATAAATCTTGAAAAAAGTATCACAATAGAAAAAGGACTCTACATTGAAAAAAGAATCCTTAATTTTTTATAATACTATCAAATAATTGTCTCAAATTCACCGAGCTTACCACGGGAAAAACGAGGCCTGAGTAAAACAAGCGCACGGTATTTAGACCCCCAAAAAACCGAAATGCGTTGAAAGCGTATGATCAGTTTTATCATGACTAGATAATAGATGATGAAAATCAAGAATATCCAAAATCATATTCTTATGAAAACTCTTTTGAACTTGTGAAAAGCTTATGTTAGTCATGTTTTAGAACTCTTTTCACGACAACCAACTCCCCATCCTTGATTTCCCAAATCTGATCAAAGCGTGATAGCATCTCTTCTTGACGGTGAAGTGTAAGGACGACAGCACTTGACAAGCTAAGTACCTTGTCTAATTCCTTTTGAAATTGGCTGGCATCCAAGGCAGAAAAAGGCTCATCCATGATAATCAGCGGACTCTGACGATTTTTCTCACGATTAAGATACATGCGTTGTTGCTGTCCACCTGATAGAGATTGGGGTGGTGTCTTTTCAAACTCCTCATCCCTGAAATTCTCATCTAAAGTCTTGAAAATGGTGACATTATTGTCATAAGAAGAAATAAAAGTATGCTCCTGCTGCAAAATCATACCAAATTTGCCCCAGAGTTGATGAACAGGGAGATGATCTAGTAAGATTTCACCTTGAAAATCTCGGTCAGTCCCGTTTAAAATGTTAAGCATACTACTCTTTCCAGAACCATTTTCGCCGATGACGGCGATCTTGTCCCCCTTACGAATTTCAACGTGGGGAATAGTCAAGCTAGACTCCCCCAGTCGCTTGGTGATATGGTTTAGCATCAGGCTCTCGAAAGACATCTGAGGCGCCTGAACAGCGGACGGACGGCTGACAATTGCTTGAAAACTTTGCACCACAGGTTTGACCGACTCTAGCATTTGCAAGTCGTATAGGATTTCCTGAATTGGCTCCGAAAAAGCAGTGATATAGCCAAAGCTAGCCACAACCTCAGGAATGCCCAACTGCTGGGTGGCAAGGGAGTAAGCGAGATAAGCGAAAAGGACAATGCTGATAAACTCAAAGGAAAGCCCCGTCAGCAGGATACCCATGATTTTGGTCAAACCATAGCCCAGATACTTATCCTGCAAGGTGTTGAGAGCATTTCGCTGCTGCTTCTGAAAGCCAGGTAGGGTAATTTGGTTGACCAGATGATGCCCCTTGAGCAAATCCTCCAAGGTGCGATAGTAACCCCCCTGCTTTTCCAGATAAACCTGCCGACGTTGGGCGGTTAACTTCCCCACAATCTTGGGAATTTGAATACTGACAGCTGTCGAAACAAGCAAAATCAAAGCGACCAAAGGATTGATGGTGCGACTAATCACCACAGTATAAATGAGAATCCGCAGAATTTGCTTAATGAAACTCATGAGAGGTGGCAGGTAGTCCTTCTCCAAGGAATCCAGGTCGTTGGACTGGTAGGAAATGTACTCCGCTACCGTTTTCTGCTTGAAATCATTGTGTCCCAGCTCCAAAAGCGCCTGAAACCAGTCATTTTTAAGATGAGTCGAAAAGAGGATTGCCTGCTTCCAATCCAAACGCATCTGGATATAGTTGCAACCCAGATAGCACAACACCGCCAGGCAGTAGCCATACAAGGCAATTTGATAATGCCCCCTAACCAATTCCTGGGTGAAATAGGGTAGCAAGGCAGTGCAGACATTGGAAATACCACCAAAAACCAGATTAAAGAAAAGATACCAACGCAGCGGTTTAAGATAAATCTGCATAGACTATACTCCTTGCTAAAGCTGTTTTTTTGCATATCGTAGAACAATTTCTACTGTCTCCCGATTCTGATAATGCAATACCAGGACATTGCGTACAATAATTAGAAATCGCACATGTACTACAATTCTTACTGTTTTTTAAAGTGTATTTTGCTATCTTATTGAAAGCCGATCTATTCCATATTTCTCTGATAGGGGTCAGATATATATTTCCAATACTCCTACTGTAAAGAGAACATGGTTGTACTGCTCCTAAACATGTTATATATAGTGATAACTGCACAGAACTACACGTTAAAAAATTTTCATTCTTATGAACAAAAGTAACACCATTTATTTCATCTATTTTTTTCTGTATTGGAATTAGTTGTTTTAGAGTCAACGATTTCACTCTAACCTCATTTCCTATCGTACCTCTCCTTGGAACAATTTGGGTATCAACCTTATATTTGAAATTATTTTTCTTACAAAAATCATATACTTTATCAATGGAGTTAATATTTTGTAAAAATAGAGGTGTTTTTACCTCTACTAGAATATCAAATTTCTTTAATAATTCTAGATTATGAAGACATCTTTCCAATGAACCTTTTTTATTGGTAATCTGATCGTGAATCTCTTTATCCATTGAGAATATTGTACAAGAAATATAATCAATATATAGATCTGACAAAATTGCAATACGTTGCTCATTCAACATTGACACATTTGAATAGATAATTACATTGAAAAACATTTCCCTAGCAATCTTAATATATTTCATAGCAAAAGGATGTGCAAACACCTCTCCTCCTGTAAAAACAATTTCAAATGTACCTAACTCTCGTAATTGAACTAAGAGATTTCTAAAAGTATCTAAATCAAATCCTTTCTGATTATATTCTGAAATGTAACAATGTTCACATCTCCAATTACAAAACGAAGTTATTTCGATCGTTACTGAGTATAAATTACGATTTTCTCGGTATAATTTTATAACATCTGTTATATCTTTAATAGTTTCAGTCATGCATATCACAACTCCTAAAAAGGTAAGCAAAGAACGATACAAGTTAAAATTATTTAATCATCCTTTGCATTACCTTTAGCAACATCTAATCAAAAGTTGATTAGTTACTACTTGTGTCAACAACAATATGAGAACTTCCACCACTACATATTGCTCGCTTTGTACTACTGACAACAACTGTTGGTGTTTTAACAACCAATTGTGGTTTTTTGAAAACTTTAGCCATGAACCCTCTCTCCTTTCCCATCATGTAGTACTTATATGCCTCTCTCCAGAGGAATTAAAAATAACACTTCATATCTCTCTAACTAAAAATTAACAATGAAAACTCGTTATACCAATGCCAGAATAATAGTCTTGATTAACATACCTTGCTCTAGCTACTTGACGCTCAGATTTTAAACATCCCCAAAGAGATTTATCCTCAAGTAATGCTATACCACTACATCTATTGCAATACTTATTAAGTAGGCAACTTGGGCACTTCTCCAATTCGCTAAATTTCTTATTTTGAATCTCGTGTAAAGTAGTAGAATTTAACCAAATATCCTTGATGGAAGTGTTTAATATATTTCCAATAGGCATGTTTAAATTATTACATGCTAAAAAATTTCCATTTGATTCAATAGTACAACTGTATCTTGTTGCATTACAGACATACATACTTGAATTATTTTCGAAACATCTAAAATTTCTAATTGTGTCTATTTTTACTATATTCTCATTTAAGAACTGATCACTCACACGAAATATAGACGGGGTGGCATTACCATCAGTTTTATAAAAGATATTCGTTGTAGCTAAATGCTTAAAATTCATATTTTTACAAAACTCTGACACTTCATCAATACAATTTTGGTTGGTAGTAAGAATAATCTGTTTAACTTCCACTGGTATATCGTATTCTTTTAATAAATTCAAATTGGCTACCGTTTTCTTCAGTGAACCTTTAACTGAAGTTATTTGATCATGGATATTTTCATTCATTGAAAACACCGTACATGATACTTGAGAAATATTCAATTCAGCTAACGCCTTAATTATCTCCTCATTCAACAATGAAACATTCGTAAACAATTTAACATCAAAGAACATCTCTCTAGCATCTCTAATAATTTCCAATGTATCTGGTCGTGTAAATATCTCACCACCTGTAAAGAGCAATTCAAACGTCCCCATCTCTCTCAAATCCTGAAACAATTCATAAAGACATTCTCTTGAAATCCCCTTAGTGACATACGAAGGAAGATAACAATGCTTACACCGCCAATTACACCTTGTTGTTAATTCTATAGTAACAGATAGTAATGTTTTGTTTTTTGAAGCTAAAGCGTATATATCATTATCATAGAATTCAGAGTTCATAAATTAGTCCATTCTCTAAGAGTTCTAGTACAAACTCATCTACCAGTGACTTAATTTCAGAAATGTCACAGCCATATATCTCAGAAAGGCTTAGTAAAACTTGATTATAAGTCCTCTGCTTGGAAAAAGAAAGCCAAATATCTTTTGAGGAATCTTCCAGTAAAAACATTTTATTTATCTGTTTATCCAAAATATAAACTACCTCTGTCGTTGGCTCCATTTGCCAGGCCAACTGTTTCGAATAATAATACCTCATTGATAATTCTGAATCTGCTGTACTAATTGCTGTTAGTTCAGTTTCCATCAATTCATATTTCTCTAAACTAGCCATGACTATCCCTTCTTTGCTTTAAATTATATTTGTAAGCTTACGAGCATAGTTTATCACTTTATAAATCTAATTCTATTTTGTCCCAAATCTGCACTTTCATTTATCATCTGATAAAGGTGCTAATATTTTAATTAAATGCTCCTCATATCTTTCTGCAAGTTTCTCACATTCTGCTGCACGCATAAATCCAATTACTTTTCTCATTTTTAGGATTGATTTTGTTGTCTGTTCTTTTTTAAATTCATAAAAAGAGCGTGCATATGTAAAAATCAACCGTTCATAAATTTCGGATTCATCAAAATAAAAATGCGAAATTTGTTTTTCAAAATATTTTGCATCCGTTAGATAATCTCTTTCAATACAAATGATAAAAGCATTTAGAGCCATACTAGCGATTACTCTTCTATAACTAGGTATGTCATGATAAAACTCAGTTCTATGTAACATCTCTTTAGATAATAATAGAAATGTTTCATGATTGAAAATATACATGATATTTCCAAATAATAAAATTTCAAACATTCCCCAATAATCAACACTAAATAAGTAATCGGTTATTCTGTTTATATCCGTATCACTGAAATATTCTTCGTTAGAAAGTTCTTGTAATTTTATTTTTAAAAAAATAATTTCGATTGTTGAAAAAATAGATAAATCATCATTTTCCATGAGTTTAATCAACATTTTATGTAATTTAGCCACGTTTCTCTTAAGGAAACACTGCTTAACTTCATCTATAAGTTGATAAAAGTGATCTCTTTTAAAATCATTAGCTGCAAACATAAATTCCTCGATGGGAACATTTATCTGTTCAAGAGCCAACAAAAATTTTGTTATCGTTAAATCTGTCTCCCCCTTTTCAAACCTAGACAGCTGTGAACGTGATATTCCTTTGTGCTCAATCTCTCTAAGAGTAATTTTTCTTGATTCTCTAAATAATTTATATATTTCTCCAAATTTTTTTAACATCCTATACCTCCATGAGCAAATATGGGACAAATCTCAAATAAAATCTATCCATGTGATAAAATATGACTAGATTATACCATAATAATTAAAGTTTTTATTAATTTATTAAAGGAGGTTTCACATGAATATTCCCAAAAGAAGAGTCATAATGATTTTACTTGAAATCATCATTATCATCGCCTTATAATTACAATTCTGTAATTTAGCCCCTATATAAAAAACAGCTGAACAATCTTGTTCAACTGTTTTTTTACTCTCTTTTCCAACTGATAATTTTTAAAATACCAAAGACAAGAAAGGCTAGATTAAAAGTTACATAAAATACTGTAAAACTGATCAGACCATTCTGGGATAAATCTTCCATATAAAGGGTCGGTTCAGTAAAGAACAGATAAATTCCATAGCCCTCCACGAAAATAAGAAAACTGACAAAACCAATCAGGAAAAGTCCACTGGCAATAAGAAAGAGTCTCCATAAAAGAATGAGAATTCCTCCTACTGCTAAAAAAATTACTGGGATAAGGAGTAAATCATTCATGACTTTCTCCTCTCTAGTCAATCAACTGACGATAATGGGTGGCAAGAGAGGAATCAAACTCTTCTAGTTTTTGAACCAATTCCAAATACTCCTCTTTTTCATGTTCTTCAAAGTCCACACCTCGATGATTCTGAAGAGCGATTTCCAATTGGCTAGTGAATTCTCGTATAGAAAAGCTGTAATCGCCTGTCACTTCCTCATAATGTTCCTTTAGCTCCTTGTAGGCTTGGTATTCTTCAGATGTATATCAAAAAAATTTATCGTAGTAAACCACGAGTCTACACTTTCTTTCATTAATAAGCGCCAATCTTTTCGATAACGATGATTCGGTTGATAAGCAACCGTCAACATATGCCCTGTTTCATGGTATTTTTTAAACAAAATGGATTCCCCTTTATAATGTGAAATGATATCATCTATCGCGGATGATGCATTCCATATTTCATCAACATCGCTTCCTAGTAATAATAAAGGGGAGGAAATTTTACTCACATCAATCTGAGCCCTACTATCTTCAAGAATATGTTTTCCAAAAAACTTGTTTAACAAATAATCTCCTAACTGAAATTTTTGATAAGGAAGTTCTTTTTGCAAATATGTCCAAGAAGATGAATGAGAGTTGAGTTTTCCCTTTATTCCCTCAAATATTACATTTGAGGGAGAATTGAGTACTAAACATTGTACATCATCCAAAATACTTTGTCCAGCCAGAACAAGCTCTGCTCCTTTAGAGCGACCATATATTCCTATTTTTGTATTATCAACTTGAGGATGATGATATAGAAAATCTTTCGCTTCCTCCAGACATTCTATTGGAATTCGTTCTAAATTTTGGGGTAATCCCTCTAAACCAAAATAAGCTATCGCAAGACAAATATAGCCTCTTGAAGATAAAAGTTGGGCAATATTCTGAGCTTTTTCAATTCTTCCCTCACTACCGCTAACAATAATCACGGCTGGCGCCCTTCTTAACTTTTCATCACAAAATAATCGACCTTGAAAATGCTTGTCATAGATATCTTGATATCTTACTCCCAGATTCATATAACGCCTTACAAAACTTTGCTCCGCGACCACATCTTTCCCCAGCCTGATTTTAATTTCAACACCAAAACAATCTCGTAATGGAATTCTATCAAGAGAACTCGGTAATCTCCTTTTCCTATTCTTCAACGGTTTCGCATTAAAGAATAATCCCATTTCTGAAACTCCTTTATAAGATCCCGAAATAGAGGCTGTCTGAGAGGTATCAATCATACCGTCCTGATCAGATGAAAAAATTGCGGTTGATTTCCATATAACATCATGATCTAAAAGCAAGGGAGCATTTATACAGTAATAATCAGACAGGTACATTTCTACGCAATACTTTGTCTTTGGTTCTAAACCATTGATAGCAATATAAAAAGATTCATCCGCTAAATCTGTTTGTGAAATCAGTTCTATGTTTACAGTCATATCTTCTCCTTTTTGTTAATTTACTTAACAATTATATTTAAAATTTACCGCGACTTTTACCACGGTAATTCTCCCCACACCTTTTCAATATCATCCATCAATTTCACAACCGTTTTAAGTTCTACCTCGCTATAGTTGTTTAAAACTGAAAAGATCGATTTTTCAATATATGCTTGTTGCTCCTTATGGACTTTAAAAATTTCGATGCCTTTTTCAGATAATCTCAAATATTTATTTTTCCCATTATTCGGATCAAAATCAAAAACAACTAAATT
>ENA-OWLI01000132-OWLI01000132.1-metagenome-genome-assembly--contig:-NODE-132-length-13191-cov-10.791261_pt1 | contig 13191 bp, 13 predicted proteins | sample MGYA00245346_ERZ651096 | MGnify/ENA primary metagenome ERZ651096 (study PRJEB26857, sample SAMEA4031766) | metagenome | biome: human; feature: oral; material: saliva | place: Philippines | collected 2014...
ATGCGCCGATGGTAGTGTGGGGCTTCCCCATGTGAGAGTAGGACACCGCCAGGTACTGAATGTAGAACCCCGAGCTGAAGAGCTTGGGGTTTTTGTTTTTAGATTGGATTTTAATAAACTAAAAGTGCGGTCAAAATCAGAATAGTTTTATTAAAGATGTTTAAATCTTTTAATGAGAAAATAGAGGTGGAATGGTACAATCACCAAAATTTTTTATAGGATAAATAACACAAATGGCTCGTAAAAAGAAAACTCGTAAAATTAGCGATATTATGCCAATTCGTAAATCAGATAAGAAACCTGAAGCACCGAAGCTATCAGGTAAGAAATTAACACGTTATGAATTAGATGCTAAGGCAAGAGAAGATAAGAAAAAACGTAAACATAAAGGTTTAGCATCGGGTTCTCGTCATAGTAATGCTGAGCAAAATAAGCATAATCAAGTCGTTGAACAAAAAGATCCGCGTATTGGTAGCCGTAAAAAGGTTCCACTGATTGTTGAATTTGTGAATAAACCTGAGAAAGGGATGACAATTCCAGTAGTCAAAGAACTGAAAAAACTTGCGCCTGAAGTTGAGTTAGAACGTTTAGAAAATAATGAAATTCTAAATGAATTGTTGGATGCCTTAGATGAAGGTAAAGCGATTAGTAAAGCTGATCAACAATTTGTGGATGAATGTTTAGATCGTATTGCTCAGTTAATGGAAGAATTGGGTATTCAAGATGAAGATGAGACAGAGGATGATCTCTATCGAACCTTCGAGAAGATTGATATCAACCAATTCAGATAATTGTCATGTGGCCGATTATTTTAAGTATTATTGCTTTGGGAATTATTGCTGGCGTATCATTCTATGCTTTCAAATTACTGAGGAAGTTACGCGAGCAAAACACGCTCATCAAACAGGCTAAAATAGAACGCACAAAACGCCTAAAAGAGAGTATGGTCATTATCGCTAAAGCGATGCAAAATGGAGATTGTAACCATTCAGAAGGGGTGATTCGTTTATCAATGCTTTTACTCCCTTTTGGGCAATCTTTACAGCCATATCAAGCGATGTATGCACTTTATAATATTGTAAAAGAAATGCCTACGCATGAAGCTCGGAAAGCATTGTTAAAAAAAGAAAGAATGAAACTCGATCTTGAGCGAGAAAGTGCAGAAGCAAAATTTGAAGAAGAAATTATGTTGGAGTTACGTCAGTTTTTAAATGACGTAGAGAAATTTGGGGAAGCTTAATGTCTGAAATTATTTGGGATCTTGCGTTAATTCAAAAATATAACCAATCAGGACCTCGTTATACATCTTATCCAACTGCATTAGAATTTAATGAAAGTTACACAAACGAAGATTTTATTGCAGCGGCCAATCGTTATCCGGAAAGACCACTTTCCCTTTACATACACATTCCATTTTGTCACAAACTTTGTTATTTCTGTGGCTGTAATAAGGTGATTACTCGTCATCAACATAAGGCAGATATTTATCTTGATTACCTTGAAAAAGAAATCAAAGCGCGTTCAGAATTATTCAAAAATCGTGTTGCGACTCAAGTGCATTGGGGCGGCGGTACACCGACTTATTTGACAGAGGAACAATCTGCTCGTTTGATGAAGATGCTTAAAGATCATTTTACGATTGCGGATAATGCAGAAGTCAGTATTGAGATGGACCCACGCGAGATTGAACTCAATATGCTTGATCATTTACGCAATATTGGTTTTAACCGAATCAGTATGGGCGTACAAGATTTCAATAAAGCGGTTCAAAAAGCGGTAAATCGTGAACAAGATGAAGAGTTTGTAAATGCTTTGCTTGTTCGCGCTCGTGAGTTAGGTTTCCAATCGACGAATCTTGATTTAATTTATGGATTGCCACTTCAAAATGTAGAAAGTTTTATGTTCACATTACATAAAGTGATTGAATTAAATCCAGATCGTTTAAGTATCTTTAACTATGCTCATTTACCAAGTCGATTTGCGGGACAAGCAAAAATTAAAGAAGATCAATTACCGCCACCGGAAACTAAATTAGAGATCTTACAGAAAACGATTGAAACCTTAGGCAATGCAGGCTATAAGTTTATCGGTATGGATCATTTTGCTAAACCAGATGATGAATTAGCAATTGCTCAAGAGAAAGGTGTCTTACACCGAAATTTCCAAGGCTATACTACTCAGGAAGAATGTGATTTGCTCGGTTTAGGTGTATCAGCCATTAGTTTATTAGGTGATACATATGCTCAAAACCAAAAAGAATTAAAACATTATTATCATGATGTAGAAAATTCAGGTATTGCACTGCATAAAGGTTTAGCGATGACAGAGGAGGATTGCTTACGCCGTGATGTGATTAAGCAATTGATTTGTAACTTTAAGCTTGAGTTTGCACCAATTGAAAAACAATACAATATTGATTTCAAAAAGCACTTTGCTGAAGATTTACAGTTATTACAGCCATTACTTGAAGATGGATTAATTTCTGAAACAGAAACAGGCTTACAAGTTTCGCCTAAAGGTCGATTATTAATCCGTAATATTTGCTTATGCTTTGATACTTATTCAAGAGCTGCGGCAAAACGACAACAATTCTCTCGAATTATTTAGTCATACAAAAAACGGTCAAGACGACTTATATCTTGACCGTTTTCTTTCAATCTATTTATTTCGCGATGCTTTCTAGTGCCCATAATTCGCTGAGATTTTCTCTGCGACGAATTAAATGAGCTTTGTCTCCATCCACTAACACTTCTGCCGTACGTGGACGAGAATTGTAGTTTGAAGACATACTTGCACCATAAGCTCCAGCAGAGCGTTGAGCAATATAATCACCTTCAGCAATGGCGAGCTCACGCTGCTTGCCTAAGAAATCAGAGGTTTCGCATACTGGACCGACAACATCATAAATGGCTTTTTCACGCTCTAAAGTGCGGTCAATTTCAATGATGTTCATATAAGCTTCATAGAGTGCAGGGCGAATCATATCGTTCATGCCCGTATCGGTAATCGCGAAGTTACGGCTTTCATTACTTTTTAAGTATTGCACTTTAGCCACTAAAATCCCTGCATTCGCCGCGATCGCTCGACCCGGTTCTAGAATAATTTCGAGATCTTCATAATCTTTTAATTTATTCAGCAACGCTGCGGCATACTCACTTGGATGTGGCGGAGTTTCGTCTGTATAAGTCACGCCTAAACCACCACCGAGATCTAAGTGTTTTAACGTGATGCCATCTTCTTTTAATTGTTCCATTAAACGAATGAGTCGATCAGTCGCATCTAAGAAGGGCTGTAATTCAGTCAGCTGAGAACCAATATGACAATCCATACCCGTAATTTTTACATGAGGTAAGGTTGCAGCTAATTTATATACCTCACGCGCTTCATCTACGCTCACACCAAATTTATTTTCCTTTAATCCTGTGGAAATGTAAGGGTGTGTATGAGCATCAACATCGGGATTTACACGTAAAGAAATCGGAGCCACTTTCCCCATTTCGCCTGCAATTTGGTTGATATGGTGTAATTCCGCAACAGATTCTACATTAAAACAACGAATGCCTACTTCTAACGCGCGCATAATTTCGGTACGAGATTTTGCCACGCCGGAAAAGACCACTTTTGAAGCCTCTCCGCCAGCTGCTAAGACACGCTCTAATTCGCCCTGTGAAACAATATCAAAGCCTGAGCCTAATTTTGCCATTACATTTAAGATGCCGATATTAGAATTGGCTTTAACGGCATAACAAATCAAATGTGGATGCTTTCCTAAAGCAGAATCAAAGGCATGCCAATGGCGTTCAAGTGTGGCACGAGAATAAATATAAAGCGGTGTGCCGAATTCTTCAGCAAGTTGTTTGACGGGCAAATCTTCAACATAAAGTTGCTCGTTTTTATATTGGAAAAAATCCATGACGAATCCTTTAAGTGCGGTCAGTTTTTATTGTGTTTTTTGTGTGTTTTGCGGCTGTTCTTTTTCAGGAAAATATAATGGCCCTTTTACACCGCAACCTGTAGCCAAAGTACAGAATGCACCTAATAACAAAATAGAAAGTAATTTTTTCATTTTTCAATCTCTCTAATAAGTAAAATCTGCCTTTGCCAACGAGGCGAAAGGCTTTATAATTCTCGGCATTCTATCAGATTTAATCGGAAAATTTTATGAATGTTGCAGAATTTCACCAAAATATTGAACAGGTTTGGCAAAAAATTGAAGAAGCGTTAGAGAATCAAGATTGTGATGTGGATTGCGAAACGCAAGGTTCGGTATTCACGATCACATTTGATGACCGTTCACAAATCGTCATTAATAAGCAAGAACCGCTTCTTGAGCTTTGGCTTGCAAGCCGTTTGGGTGGATTCCATTTTGCCTATAAAAATAATGATTGGGTGGCAAATGATGGTAAACGCTTTTGGGATTCTTTAACCGAGGCGGTTGCCGCTCACGGAGAAACGGTAACATTCTAATGGCCGAACTCGCGGAACATGCCCCGCAAAAAACAGACTTAAAAACGACCGCACTTCATACGTTGCGGTCTGTTTTTGGTTACCAATCTTTCCGCAAAGGGCAGGAAGAAGTGATTCATGCTGCGTTAAGCGGTCAGGATGCCTTAGTGGTGATGGCCACAGGAAATGGCAAATCCTTGTGTTATCAAATTCCAGCACTTTGTTTTCCCGGTCTCACATTAGTGATTTCGCCTTTGATTTCTTTAATGAAAGATCAGGTAGATCAACTCCAAGCAAACGGCATTGAAGCCGATTTTCTAAACTCTAGTCAGGCGCCGGAACAACAGCAGCAAGTTGAAAATAAGCTGATTTCAGGTCAATTAAAATTATTATATGTTTCGCCTGAAAAAGTGATGACAAACAGCTTTTTTCAGCTGATTTCTTATGCTCAAATTTCCTTTATCGCCATTGATGAAGCGCACTGTATTTCACAATGGGGGCATGATTTTCGACCTGAATATACCCAACTTGGTGGCTTAAAAGCGGCATTTCCAAATGCACCAATTATGGCATTAACGGCGACAGCGGATTATGCGACGAGACAGGATATTCTCACTCATCTTAAATTAGATAATCCTCACAAATACATTGGCAGTTTTGACCGCCCGAATATTCGTTATACGTTGGAAGAAAAGTTTAAGCCGATGGAGCAGCTTACGCGTTTTGTGTTAGCTCAAAAAGGCAAAAGCGGCATTGTGTATTGCAATAGTCGCTCGAAAGTAGAACGTATAGCCGAAACTTTGCGAAATAAAGGTGTGTCGGCTGCGGCGTATCATGCGGGAATGGAAACCGCACTGAGAGAACGCGTCCAACAAGATTTCCAGCGAGATAACATTCAAGTTGTGGTGGCGACGATTGCGTTTGGCATGGGCATTAATAAATCTAACGTACGTTTTGTCGCCCATTTTGATTTGCCGAGAAGCATTGAATCATATTACCAAGAAACCGGTCGTGCGGGGCGAGATGATTTACCTGCGGAAGCGGTGCTTTTCTACGAACCGGCTGATTATGCTTGGTTACAGAAAATTCTGCTTGAAAAACCAGAGACGCCACAGCGTCAAATTGAGCAACATAAATTGGAAGCCATTGGTGAATTCGCGGAAAGCCAGACTTGCCGTCGTTTAGTGTTACTCAATTATTTTGGTGAATATCGTCAAACCCCTTGTCAAAACTGCGATATTTGCCTTGATCCACCAAAGAAATATGATGGCTTAATTGATGCGCAAAAAGTGATGTCCACGATTTATCGTGTGGGACAATGTTTCGGTGTGCAATATGTGATTGCCGTATTGCGAGGGATGCATAACCAAAAAATTGTAGAGCGCCAACATGATAAACTAAGTGTTTATGGCATTGGCAAAGATAAAAGCAAAGAACATTGGCAATCTGTGATTCGTCAGCTTATTCATCTTGGCTTTATTCAGCAGGTGATCGGTGAGTTTAATAGTGCAACGCTTCAGCTCACAGAAAGCGCTCGCCCTGTTTTAAAAGGCGAAGTGCCGCTTGAATTGGCGATGCCACGCATTTCATCCATTAATAAAATTGTGCATACGTCCCATAAAAATACGGTGGCAAATTACGATAAAGATCTGTTTGCTCGCTTACGTTTCCTACGGAAGCAGCTAGCGGATAAGGAAAATATTCCACCGTATATTGTCTTTAATGATGCGACGTTACAGGAAATGGCGCAATATATGCCAACCAGTAATATTGAAATGCTACAAATTAATGGAGTAGGGGCGATTAAATTGGAACGCTTTGGGCAGCCGTTTATGGCATTGATTCGAGAGCACAAAGCGATTTTAGAAAAGGCTGAAAAAGAATAAGTGCGGTCAAAAAAACAAAGAATTTTTCGACCGCACTTTTTTCTAGCTTGCTTTTACATCTTGTTCATCGCGTAATTGACGGTCAAAGACTTGTGCACAATCATCGGTACCCGAACCATACCAAGTGGTATCACGTAATGCCACCTCACCTTTACGGTATTTTTCCACTTCGCTTTTCTTCACCAAATAGCCCGTTACACGAATCAAATCGGTGTTTTTAAGGTAAGTGGTGATATAGCGGTAACCTTGTGCAAATGAACCATCGATAATATCAACGACGGCATCTAAATGATCCACATAGGTTTGGTCAAAGGCAAACAAATCTCCCGTACCTGATGGGAAGTACTTATGGAATGGTGCCGATTGTTTTAAATGAGCCAATAGCGTTGGTTCTTCACCTACACGAATACGATGCGCAGGCGCATTACGTTTATCTTCTTCATGATTGCTTGCGCCGACTTGCGCATGTAATAAATAACGGTTGCCCGTGCGTTCAGCATATACGCCTTCATGGTTATCCGTGACTTCTTTCAATTTATCCATAATTAAGGTCGCAATTTCATCACCGCGTTGGCTTTTACCAAAGGTTTCGTTTAAGCCTTCTTGTTGCAATAAATGATTTGCCGCATCTGCGAGACCAACAATGGCAAACATTCCCGTAAAATTAGTGCGTTTGATAAAACCTTCTTTTTCGAGGAATGAGGTATTGAAGAAGTTGCTTTCTTCTACGACAAATTTATGGCGTTTATCCATAGTGGAGAGCGCGCATTTTGCAACACGAGGTAAAAGTTCATTGACCATTTCATCCACAGTTTTACAGGTACGCGCGATAGTCCCTAAGCGCAAGCGAGTGAGGGTATAAGCCCCACCGCATTCAGGCAGTGCGTTATAGCAGCTTGCAATACCATATTGTTCGCCTAAGTCAGAAATGTAGTAAGCATCATTGGCAAAAGACGGTTTAGAAACCAATAAGCACGCTTTTGCTGCTAATTCTGCAAATTCACGACTTGTTTTACTCTTATCGTAACGAATGGTCATATTGGGTGTTGGCGCTTCCAACTCAATGACCGCTTTTAAAATCAAACGCCCTGCTTTGGTGTCATAAGGCCCAATATTGGCATGGCAGAATGAATCTGGCACGGTTTTATCTACATGATTTAAGAAACGTTTAATTTTGATGTAGTCTTGTTCCTCATCGGTAATAAACGGGTCAAGTAGCATGTCTAAACGCCCAATGTAAACCGGGAATGTGGTAATGGAGGGCTCGTGGGAATATAAAATCAGTAAGCCATCTAATACTTCATCAAGATCTTTTGGTGGCGGCAATTCAAGAAATTCACAGCTTTTTTAATATACACATTGTAATCCGGCAAAATATAACGCGGGCGATAAATCGCGTAGCCTTCATTTAAATCACAGATCATTTGATTTTGAAGGAATTGCCATTCTTCATCCGTGTAGCCTAATAATTCACGAGGATCAAATAATCGCTCGGCAATATTGCCTAAACACATGAGTTTTTGTTGATAGGTGAGCGTGTTGGATTTTACGGTATCCAAAATATCTTGAAGAGATGCAAGCATAATAATGTCCTGATTAAAAAGGGTAGCTTATTTTAAGTCAGTGAATGAGTGATGACAATTTTGACAATGTGATCTGCATCACATTTATGATATTTATCAGTCAATTCGGTTATATCATATGACGTTAAAATGTTTGGGTTTTATCGGGTTTCCCATTATGATGTCGGCGTTAAATATAAATGGGAATAATATGAAAAAAGCACGGGTGATTCCCCACACGAGTTGGGCAGCCAAATCGCTATGGTCAGTCGAGAGTAAAACGATGTCGATGCTCTTATTTGCATTGGCAATACTGGGCATTGGAGATGGCTTAATTGTGCTCGCTAATTTGGGCTCTTCACCTTGGACTGTGCTTTCTCAAGGTGTGGCATTACAAGCTAAGGTGAGTATCGGTTGGTCATCATTTTGGATTAGCTGTTTGGTAATGTTAGCCTGGATTCCCCTCAAATTAAGGCTTGGGCTTGGCACCATTCTGAATATTATTGTGATTGCCTTTTTCCTTGGCTTAACCACGAAAATTGTGCCTGAACCGACCGCACTTTTTAGCCGAATTTTATTCGGTGGAATTGGGCTTTTGCTTTATGGATTAGGGACGGCATTGTATTTAACTTGTCATCAGGGGGCAGGCCCGCGGGATGGTTTAATGGTGGGGCTTTGCCAACGACTTCATTTAAAAGTAGGGATGGTGAGAACAAGCCTTGAAGTATCGGTTTGTGTGTTAGGTTATATTCTCGGCGGCACAGTCGGAATTGGTACCGTTGTTTTTGCCGCCGCAATAGGTTGGATTGTGCAGTTATGCTTAAACTCAATTGCTCGCTTGCCACATCTTCCGCACGAAGGGGACAATCTCCACTAAGGCATCATCAATAGAAATCAAACCTAAGTTCATTTCCTCTTTCCCTTTTGGCGGGCAGAAAGCAAGGTGTTTGTCTGCATCGTTAATCGGTTTCCAACGACGAGGCTGAGATGAGCGACTGTTTGGATAGAACCCGATTGTTGGCACATTGAATGCACTGCTTAAATGCAATGGTCCAGTAGAGCCCGCAATGAATAAATCCGCACAAGCCAGAGAGTGTGCAAAATCAACCAATCCTTTATTCTTATCGTAAACAACCACATTTGGGCTGTCGATTTTTGCCGCTAACTCATGGGCTTTCTCACTTTCACCAGGTCCTGCCGTTAAGATAATCTGGCAATCAAATTCGCTTAACAAACCTTGTATCAATTGAGTATATTGTGTCAACGAAAGACTTGTTGCTGAGCCACCTGTTCCGCTATGCAAAAACACCCATTTTTTATCTGCCGATAAACCGAATTGTTCTTGCAGAAAAACACGTTGATTTTTAACCGCACTTTCAGGAAGTGAAAGATAAGGCGGTTTGGGTTCCACAATGGGCATGTTGTGTTTCTTTAAGAACGCCCGAGCCAAATCTTGATTGTACTCAGCTTCAGATTTTTCTGAGCGTGAACGACGTTGTGTTAAACGATGGTTATAAAGGATTTGCACCCATTTTGTTGCGGGGGCAAGACGATAGGGAATTCCACTTTTCCATGCTAATTTACCGTTATAGGTATTGGAAAAGAAGCTAACCATGCCATCAAATTGCTGCTCTTTGATTTCTTTAACAAGACGATTAAAATCCGCTTTGTCGTTCTTAGCGCTATCAATGATGACATCATCTAAATAGGGACAAATTTGAGCCAATGGGGCTGTATAAGCTGGCACAAGTGCGGTCAGTTTTAGCTCGGGATTTGAGGCTTTCAACATCGCAAAAGCCGGAAACGCCTGAACAAAATCGCCCAGTTTATCGTTACGAATGACTAAAATTTTCATTATTCTGCCTTTTGCCGTGTTCGTATTGCGGTATAAAACACAATCGTTAAGAAAAAGTAAAAAATAGTACCTGAATTATGTACCAAGAAACCTTGGCTTAAGCCATAGATCATCACAGATAAAATATGGGCAACGCCTAACGTTGCAATTAGCTTGATCTCATTATTTGCTGTTTTCAGGTTTTTCATAAAGGTACGTAGAGGGATAAATAAAACAGCAAGTAAGGCGAGCAACCCAACAATTCCTCGTTTGGATAGGTCATCTAAATATTGGTTATGAGCATGAGTAAATTGCCCAATGTTGCCTGTGACAATTTTTTCTTTTGTTTCTTGTTTACGTTTTTCTGTTGCCCCTTGAATGCCCCAGCCAAATAGAGGTTTTTCTTTCGCCATTGCAATCGCACTTTTCCACATTTCGAAACGAGCACCTAGAGAGGTGTTGCCATTATTTTTGTCTAGATAAAGTTGGATATCTTTTTGAGCAACATTAATTCGTTCCATGATGCGGTTATTTGGCATTTGACTAATACCAATGCTCGCGATCACAATAATTCCAAAGAAAGTCAGAAAAAAACGTTTTGAAAGAGAATGGCGATAAATCCAAAGGATAACAATAAGTAAGACGGGGAGTGCAACCCATCCTCCACGAGCGGTAGAAAGCAAACTTCCTACGATGCCACATAAACCACCCATCACACTAAGAACGGTCAGTTTCACCTCTCTTTTCTGATAAGCGTATAGGGCAATAATCAGGCTAAAAATACCTAGTGACATAGAAATATCGCCACCCTGAATATGCATAATTCGAGGATTTTGATCCGGATTAAGATTCAAGATAAATTTATCATAAAGCGCGACGCAGGCGGAAATAATACCACCAAACGGGATAGAGTAACTCAATACACAGGTTTTGATGGGATATTTTAATAATAAAAGTAAAACAGGAATTAAGAAAACAACACGACTTGCCGTATCTAGATCACGCATTTTTCCCCCGCTAATGCAGAGGGAAAGTACAAAGGTAAGAAAATAAAAAAGGTAGCTATAAATTAACCATTTATCAACTTTCGATAAGTTTAAAAGCGGTTTCTTGATTAAAGCATAAACGCCATAACCTAAACCGATTAACATCAGTAAAGCAGGTGTAGCACTGTATCCTCCTTTGACAATAAATATCGAAAGAAAGAAAAGCGTTACAGCAAAGTTTATTATAGTAGGTAACCAATTTTGTTTTGTTATTTGCATAGATAATGGCCGATATTTAGGTTATGTAAAATAAAAAACCGCACTAGAAAGTGCGGTCTTATTTTAGTCTATTTTTATGGATTATAAAACATCAATGCAGTTTAAGTCTTCGAAAGATTGCTCTAAGCGTTTAGACATTGATTCTTCCATTTTACGTAACCAAACACGTGGGTCGTAGTATTTTTTGTTTGGTGCATCAGGACCTTCAGGGTTACCCAATTGACCTTGAAGATAAGCTTCATTTGCTTTATAGAAGTTTAAGATACCATTCCATGCAGCCCATTGAGTATCCGTATCGATATTCATTTTGATTGCGCCATAGCTAATTGCTTCGCGGATCTCTTCGCGGCTAGAACCTGAACCACCATGGAAGACGAAGTTGATTGGTTTAGCAGGAAGATTGCGTTCTTTTGCAACGAATTCTTGTGATGCACCTAAAATAGATGGTTTTAATTTTACGTTACCTGGTTTATAAACACCGTGTACGTTACCGAATGCTGCTGCAACGGTAAAGTTAGGGCTTACAGGGTTTAATTGGTCGTAAACATAAAGCACATCAGATGGTTGGGTATATAAACGAGATTCATCGACATCAGAGTTATCCACGCCATCTTCTTCACCACCGGTAATACCGATTTCGATTTCAAGGGTCATACCTAATTTGTCCATACGAGCAAGGTATTCACGGCAGATTGCCATGTTTTCTTCCATTGGCTCTTCAGATAAGTCAAGCATATGAGAAGAGAATAATGGACGACCCGTTTCTGCAAAGTGTTTTTCACCCGCTTCAAGTAAGCCATCGATCCATGGAAGTAATTTTTTCGCTGCGTGGTCAGTATGAAGAATAACTGGCACACCGTATTCTTTGGCTAAAGTATGAACGTGTTTTGCACCTGCGATTGCACCTAGCACGTCTGGACGTGCACCGCTTGTTGGTTTGATACCTTTACCTGCGTAGAAAGCTGCACCACCGTTTGAGAATTGGATAATCACTGGCGCTTTCACACGTGCAGCGGTTTCCAATACAGCGTTTACGGAGTCAGAACCCACGCAGTTTACTGCAGGGATTGCGAAGTTGTTTGCTTTGGCATAAGCAAAGATTTTTTGAACATCTTCACCTGTTACTACGCCAGGTTTTACGATATCTAATAATTTAGCCATAGTTGTGTTTCCTTTTGTTTTGGAGGATTCATTCCTCCGTTTGAAGAATCAATATTTATCCCCTCTGGGCAGAGGGGATAGAAGCCATTTAATTAACCGTTCGCACGTTTTTCAAGAATTTCTACTGCAGGTAATACTTTACCCTCAACGAATTCTAAGAATGCACCACCACCAGTAGAGATGTAAGAGATTTTATCTGCAATACCGAACATATCGATTGCCGCTAAAGTATCACCGCCACCTGCAATAGAGAATGCACCGTTTGCAGTTGCATCAACAATCGCTTGAGCCACGATTTCTGTACCTTTGCGGAAGTTAGGGAATTCAAACACGCCTACAGGACCATTCCACAGAATGGTTTTTGCACCACGGATAATTGCGGCTAATTCTTCTGCTGATTTATCACCGATGTCGAAGATTGACTCATTTTCAGCCACTTCGTTTACTGCTTTTTCAACTGCTGGTGCAGTTTCAGAGAATTCTGTACCCACGCGAACATCTACTGGCACAGGAATGTTAGTTGCTTTTGATAAACGTTGTGCTTCAGGGATTAAATCTGCTTCATATAAAGATTTACCCACATTGTGACCTTCTGCCGCAATGAAAGTATTTGCGATACCACCACCAACAATAAGTTGATCAGCGACTTTTGATAAACTGTCTAAAACAGTTAATTTGGTAGAAACTTTTGAACCACCCACGATTGCTAACATAGGGCGTTGTGGTTCTTTTAATGCTTTACCTAAAGCCTCTAATTCAGCCGCTAATAATGGACCTGCACAAGCCACTGGTGCAAATTGAGCAATACCGTGAGTTGATGCTTGTGCACGATGAGCTGTACCGAATGCGTCCATTACGAATACGTCGCAAAGTGCAGCATATTTTTTAGATAATTCTTCTTCGTTTTTCTTCTCACCTTTGTTTACACGCACGTTTTCTAAAACAACGATTTCGCCGTCTTTTACGTCCACGCCATCTAAATAGTCACGAACTAAACGTACTGGCACACCTAAATCTGAAGCATTTAAGTAATCTAC